>Ga0079992_133053_pt1 | contig 287633 bp, 291 predicted proteins | sample FaiFalFF_MnMetaG_3_FD_69197 | JGI IMG/M metagenome (GOLD analysis project Ga0079992, IMG submission 69197) | Freshwater microbial communities from Yellowstone National Park, Wyoming, USA - Fairy Falls B (FF_Mn_B) MetaG (SPADES assembly) (version 2) | ecosystem: Environmental > Aquatic >...
ACCTCCCCCACCCTCGGATTCTCAAGAACCTTGTTCTCTGAGACCCAGTCCCACCAGCCGGGGTTCAGGACCACATCGTCATCCACAAACATCAACCACTCTTCATTGAAGCTGGACCGAAACATGTCTATGGCCGTCTGCCTTGCGGTCGCCCTAGTAGGATGTGCATAACCATAGAGATTTGATTTTGCCAATAGCAGCTCTTTATCCTTGCCAAGCCAATTTCTGACGAAAGATGCTGTCTCATCAGCCCCATCATCTACCAGAATGAGGGTTTTGTAGGGAACCTGGAGCGTTGAGTCTAGGACATTGGCAAATATCGAGCTTCCAACACGCTTCAACGAATCCTTGGTGATCATCGCCAGCACGACATCCCTCATCCCATTCCACCAACCAGATGTTGTTCTCGCAACTACCCCAGCCGCTGGGGGAATGTGGGCGATGTATAACTTTCTGGTGTGGCCTGCCTAGCTAAACAGTTGGTACACTGTACTCTGAACGGAAATCGGGTTGGGGGAAGCGCCAAGAGGTTAACCAAGATTGAGAATAGGCTCGCCGGTTCAGAGAGCATCATCTCCGAATTGAGGGATAGACTGGCCCGAGTTGAGAGCATGGTTGACGGACTGGCGGGAAGACCGGTTCGATTAGAGAGCGACATGGCTTGGCTGAAGCACCTCTACAAGAGCCTCGACTACCGCATATGGTTCATCCTCGCTGGGATTTTTGTGGAGATATTATTGAATCTCATACGATAAGTATGGATGAGAGCCTAAAGGGTGGTTTAGCTAGGATAGGGGGTAGGGTATATATACAAAGTGACACCACTACCACGACGACTTGCCCCTGGAGCTGGTCGCAGGATTCGGCGGCGTCCTGGTCGCCATAGTAGCATCCACAACCACGCTAGCCTACTGGCTGGGCAAGAAGTTCACAAGTATCGATGCTAGGTTCGACCGCATCGAAGGCTGGCTGAGGGCATTGGCCTCCGCCATGCTCGAAGCCCACCATGTAGTGGTCGATTTTCTATCGCTCAAAGGTCTCATCGAGAAGAAGGAGGCTGATTATCTCAAAGATAGGATTAGGGCACTCTTCAAAGCTAAAGAGAACACCTCCATGAACCCCCTAGAAAAGCAGAGAAATGAGGAAGTGAAGTCGCTCAGGGTGGATCCCCCCGCCTCTTTAAGAAAGGAGGACGCCGAGTTCCTCAGAGATTTCTTCGAGCGGGACCTGGAGCGGCTGACTGTCGAGGAGGCGGAAAAGGCGTATGAACTAGGCAAAAGGCTCTTCGTAGAGCATGCCGATGAGAGAGGCTTCTTGGTCGCGATAGCGGCCGCATACATAAAGGGGTACCTTTCCCGCCCGAAATCCCCTACATAACAGGATATCTTGGCCCGAAGTGTGGGCTTACGCCCAAGGGCTGAATAAAAATAAGAAAGGGAGGACTTTACATGTACAAGGCACGGGCATGGAGGATGAGAAAGAACTCTTGGCCGAGAGAGCCGGGCTTGAGAAACGCTACAAAAGCCTCAACTATCGTCTGTGGATCATCCTAGCTGGAATAATCGTACTATAATATTGGAGCTCCTACGATAGGTGTCACGGCCCCCTTAAGGAAGTAATTTTGCTAAGGAATCGTGGGCGAACTTTTACTCCGGCTTGCACTTTCGCAGCCGTTGCTCCTGTGTGTAATTATACTCTCCAGACGAACCGCCTCGTCGGATACACATCGCCAGTGGCAGGGTCAACGGCCAACCCCAAGGTTTCGAGGGTTTCAGCACCCACACAGACCTCACCCTCTTCCGCGATGGCCGCCCAGTCCGGGGCACCCCTGCCCATCAATTCGACAAAAACAGGTCCGGCGTCAAGCTCCCTCACGCTCCCGTCCGCCAGCTCAGCCCTCACCCTGTACATGGGCCTCACCCCCAGCCTATCAGCCACCTCCCTGGGAATCACAAGCCTGTTCGTGCCTGTATCAATTAGGGCGTCAATCTCGAGCTCTCCTTTTTCAGCGGTGAGCTTAATCCTCTTACGCGCTAAGCCCATAGCATCACAGGGTACAACCATGCCCAGTCACTAATAAATGCCTCTCTCAATTATTGCTTCGAGGGCCAGTGGGAGGTGGGGTGGGGGGTGGGGTGTTTGGCAGGGTTTCCCGATAGGTTGGAGGAGTTATCATCTAGTTATCGGCAGGTTATCGGAGACTTATCGGATGATAACTGACGGCTTCAGATAGGCTGGCACCCGAAGCTCTTCAGACAATCTTACAATCTCACCATAGTTCTCTCCAAACCATGAATCTTCACATCCTCCGAGAACGTTCACAAGTAAGTTCTGCTTTGATCATGGTCGTATGGACTGGGTTACGTTAACTCAAAGCCAGGAATGGATGGTGCCTTGGGCATTTACTATGAGCGGGTCGAAAGGTTCGTTGAAGAGGTGAATGCCTTATTTAGGGCTATGAGCGAGAGAATAAGACTTTATCCGCATGACTAATGTAGCAACAGAGTCCCGCACTCATTGCATTTAATCAGACCTCTCTTGACCAATGTTTCATGAAGCTCTTTGTAGAAGTCCCTCTTTACAGGGTCGCCAAAGCCTTTTACCCATAGGGTGTCATAAGCATGGAAGTATATGGCTGTGTGGAGGGCACCGTGACACCTTCGGCATATATTCATCCTTTTCTTGATATGATTCTCAAAGTGGTCCAGAAGAACTTCCTCGCTTGAGCCGCATAGATCGCATTTAGCCATGCTACCTCATACTTTAAGTTACTTTAGTGATTAAGATTTCGGATTCCATTCAGTAGAATCTCACCGAGCTACTGTTCCAAAGAAGAAATGGAAACGAACAATCCCCAGACTTTCTTCTCTGGGTGAGCGTTTTGATAGTCAGTAATCTTTGCCAAGAATTTTGTGAGCATATCTTTGGGAACGGGCCCTGACTACTGTTTGCATTCAACGAGCAGGGTACCTTCGGGCGAATCGGCAATGATATCAAACTCGTGTTGAAACTTAGAACTCTCTGTGAGTCGGATACGCTCGTCCCGGCGGGTTTGGAAGTTTGCCACATCCAGAATCATCTGTACGTGCCTTTCTAACCATCCGCCAGCCTTGGGTTCTAGGCTGCGGCGATCGTGCACAAAAACGAAGTGCTGAATTGCCTGTATTTAGCCGTAGCGATGTTCAGGCACTGAGAGCGCCTGAGATTGAATGGGAGGACGGTCATTGATGTCTTGGTTTTGGGTCCGCCGGTAATCACGCCCTCTCACAGATTTATTATCCTCGTGAGCTGTTTTTCCCAATCTTTGGCCTCCTGCGTGGTTTGGCTGCTTCATCTCTATGCTGCTCGATCTTTCTCTCTAAGATTTCTATTATTCGTTTCCTTGTCTCTGTATCTAAGGATTTTACCTCAGAGTCGGGCAACTCTGGCAACGCGTTACTAACAACCCTTTCCTCAATCCTATCAATGAAAACTCTGTCGGAGTTCCTCGGCTCTTCACCGGTACTGTGAGCATAGAATAGCTCCAAATCCATCTCATGTTCAGCAAAGGGAATAGCAGCTCCTATAACTTTGTTGACAAATCCTTCGTCCTTGAATTGTGGTAACCCCTTTATCTTCGCTATCATCTTGGAGAATCTCCCTAAACACGTTAGAAGGGTAGTGTGGTCTACCCGTCCAGACTTCCAAACCTCGATTAACCCCCAAGCCGTAAGTTCAGGCTTCTTTGCTCGCCTCACTCCTGTAGCTGTGAGCCTTATGTAGCCTTCCTTCTCGAGCCATTTTGCATTCCTCAGCACGACTGAGAACGACACTTTTTTCAACTGCTCGTATTCAGTTGCTCTCTGGTGCAATTCGTATAAGCTAGAAGGGGCAAACTTTGCTATGACCTCTAATAAGATGCCCTGTGTAGCAGTGATCTCTTCCCTTTTGGGCATATCCCTACTCCAGAGAGTTTCGGTACATATTCTTTATATCCCTAATCCGGAGAATTTTTGCACATAATGGATAAATCTTCCATGAAAGGATGGCGGACTATGATAATGTCATTCTTCGATACTAGGAGAGGCCGTCAGTTAGAAGGCTCTCCTCCTCCCGAACTCATAGAAGTAGCGGCTAGTGTGGGGCGGGGGAGGGTCTTGGATGCTTTGGGCGTTTACTATGAGCAGGTCTGGGCGCTTGACCAATGGGTCGAGAGGTTCGTTGAGGTGGTGAAGAGAGAGGCGGGGAGGTCCGGGGTGACTTTACGAACGATAAGGATACCGTGTGCTGGAGGTTGTGGTGCCTGCAACTTTGGAAAGTGGCGTACGCACATCTACTGGCAGGTCTATGAGAGTGCGATTGGGGATTATAGGCATATCAGGGTGCAGGATGAGCGTTCTTTTCTCACGCGGTTCGTGTCGGACCAAGCGTACCATGCCTACATGTGGGTCAATCAGGCTAGGCTCACCCTGTTGTCTTTGTATCGCTCGCTGTTGGATTTCGAGAGGTTCGTAGGCTGTGTTTCGGAGGATGATGTCGTTGGATGATGTGCCCAGGCCTAAGAGGGCGGGGCCTCTGCCATCGATTCACACATTCACCTCAAACTCTTACAAAGAGACACCAAAGGCGGAGGAGCACCCGAACAGGCTGTCGGCCAGCCAGGTCAGAGAGGCGCTGCACAAACTTTCCGTGGAGGAGGAGACTGAGATCGTCTTCACAGAGCTCGAAAGAATCCTTCGAGCCGCCCTTCGTAGTAGGGAGAGTTTGGCTGCTTTGCCCAATATGCTAAGGGGGATGGCTGATAGGCTTGAGGGGAAACCCCAATCACAAGAGGGGCTTCAAGCACCATCCTCATTCGGTCAGGCGTCCTCTCACAACCTCTGGTCACTCGGATACCATCTCATTAGATATGCCATAGAAAAGGTCCTCGATAAAGAGTCTCCAATCGCGAAGGGTATTGGCAAGGCTATCGGAGGGCTCGTGGCTACGGAATCAGGTAACCAAAAGCCCCAGGACAACAGAGATAGGGGGTCGTAATGCATGCCCGCCCCCACCAGGGATGAAATAAGGCGAAAAGCCCTCGAGCTATACTATTCTGTCCCGCAGCACAGGGGTAGGCCACCGCCCAGCGATGAGGAGTTGAAGGAGCGCAACCTTTGGAGGGAGGCCCACGTGATGTTGCTCAGGAGCTTTGCTAGGGAGGTGGGCAAGGCCATAGAGAGATGTGTGGAGAACCCGGAAGTCAGGACTCCACAATACCTCGATTCTCTGTGGAGTGAGCTGGATGCGTTGGAGGAACAAATCAGGGTGGTCAAGAGAATGCCTAGGGTTAGGGCGACCCGTCCCACCCTGCCCATGCCCACGCCGGATTTGATTTCGCTGAAGCACGCGGCTGAGCACCACCTCTTTTCGGCCTATGCCGGCGACCCCATCGTGAACACCTGGCTACAAGCGAGGGGCTTCACCACCGATGACTTGGAGGATGAGATCAGGAGATTGGATAGGGTGATAGGGGGCGAGAAAGTGGGGCCGCCCATCATCGACATTCTACGGATGGATGTCGAGATTAGCGAGAAGCGGAAACTCCTGGAGAGACTGTTGAGGTTGGAGGAGTTGCTGGAGGGGGTGCGTAGGGGTTGGGTGAATACAGGGTGGAGATGGAGAAGATGGGTTTCCACACACTGGAGGCGTTGGAGGCCGAGGTGCAGAGGGTGAGGGGACACCTGGTCAATATAACTTTGCGTTTACAAAGGCCCCGAGATTAACTGTTGACCATCGATGGGGCTCAAAAAGCGCCTGGGAGCAGTACCAGTTATTCACAAGTTTTATATAGGCTTGGGGGCAACAGTGAGTCGAAGATGAAGACAGTGAGGAGGTTGAAGGCCGTAAGCCCGGTCATATCTGCGCTGCTCCTCATAGCCATCGCCGTCGCCGCATCAATACTACTCTATGTCTTCGTCGCCGGGTACGTTGGAAGCCTGACCAGTACAGGAGGACAGCAGACCACGGAGCGCTTGCAGATGGACGCCTATAACTACAGGACCAGCTTACTTAGCCTAACCTTAAGAAACGTCGGCGGAACAGCCGTCTTGATAGACCAAGTATATTTTGACGGTATAATAGTCAACACACAGGCAGGTTCAACCTGTTTTGATACTGTACCGCTGGATGTCCAAGCTACCTGCATCATTAACATGACACCTACACCCGTTCCTGCGGCTGGCACCAGCCACACGTTCAAGGTAGTCACAAAGTCGGGCGCCATCTTTGCTTTCACCGTGGTTAAAGGCCAAGCCCAGTAGCTGTCAACACTTCCTTGATTTTTTAATCTATGTTAAAGGGGTGGATCTCACCCGCTGTCTTAGAGCTCATGCTGCTCTTCCCCTTATCGGTCGCGGGCATCATGCTCTTCACCTTCACAAACGCTTGGCTCGGCAACTTCGGCGCCTCCTTTAACCTCTGCATGAACCAGCAGGCAAAGCTTGTCTTAACAGCCCATCATAGGGCTGTGTACATCCATTAGTCAAGCCCCGGCCCCAGGGACGGGGTTTCGATATTCGTGAGGAAGGTGAGTAGCAGGGAGTTCTGCGGGGCCCGAGCGGTGGGGAATTTAACGCGTACACCGTCTAACCAGAGGGTCTCTGTGATGCTACGCACCTTACCCTTCAACCCTTTGGCCAGACAGCATGGGAATGAAGGTGGTGTGGCCGAGCTGCGGTGCGTTTACAACCCTTCACCCCCACCAGGAGAAGCAAAGCCCTGATCGAGGACAAGAGGAAGCTCAGCATTTCTGGCGGCGGCTTCGTTCATTCTGACGCCGACCCCAACCATCCTGGGTGAGCGGCAGGCTCGACTTCCTTGAAACCTGAGGCTCAGCGTAGGTAATAGGTGTGGTAATCACGAAGGTTTCATAGGGTTCTGCGTGTGGCAGTGTTACAGCGACCTGAACAATAAGAGCGGTTCAGCCCCTGGGTGCGATGAATCGGAAGATGGCGACGTATCCGTTCTCCCAGACCAGCGAGAATCGTTTGTCCGAAGAATATGAATCCTTGAGCAACAGGTCGCCGAACCTCAGCGGTTTGTAGAGCACCACGTAGACCGCGGCCTTGTCCACGTCGACCCTGGACGATATCAGCGCAGCTACGTAGCCGGGTTCTCCGAGGTCGTCTACCAGGAAACCCCTCTTCGTTATATGGCTGGAGAACTCGTAAGCCCTCAGGCCTACGCTCACCACCATGGAGCCCGCTGGGGTGTTTTCTTTCAGCCACAGCATCGACTCCAGGATGGCCGGTTGTCTGCTCACCTCTAATCGATAGTTCGCCACAGCGTCGATGGCCACATAGCCGAGGGTGCCCTGGAGCGATAGGGCTAGGAAGAGGAGGGCCACCACTGCCACGATCAACCTCCGCCCATTCTGAAGGAGCTTGGCTGCCGGCGAGACGGCCCTCAACAGCCCCCTGTATGAGTAGCCGAAGAGAAGGCAGGATGGAATTAGCGCGTAGATGGCATACCTGGATGCGGAGTGTAGACCCTCACCGTAGGAGGAGAGGAGCCAGGGGAGTGAGAACCAGAGGGCCAGGAAGAAATCCGGTGCTCTCCCCTTTTTCATGGCCACCCCCACCAAAAGGGCGAGCAGCCCCCCTATCAGAAGCAGGAGCGTGCCCACACCCACGAAGTTGGCCAACACGAGGAGGAATGGTGAAAAAGAAAGTAGGCGCGCGACGGGGTCGGGCGAATAAATGTAGCCCCCACCCGGCGAAGCGACGCTGAGCAGGAACTCGTATATTGTCCTACCATAGATGGCCAAGAACAGAGCAGCCAGTGGCGTGGCTATGGCTAGGGCAGCCAGCCAGAAACCTTTGCCGTGCTTTCTGACCATGTGCGCCAGCAGGAAAGGTGTCGCGGCGGATAGAAGCAGGAGCGACGAGACGTGTGAAAGGATGAGGGAGGCGAGAACTATCAGGGGCATGGTGGCCCCCATCCTTCCCTCCAAGTACTCGAAGAAGACCCATACGAACAAGAGCGAGAGAACACCTGCGTAAAACTGGTTGTAGAGCCCGGTCGTGAAGAGCCCCGTGAGCCAGAAGGGTAGGATGAGCGTGTAGGACAGAGAGGAGGCTAGGGCCGCTGTGGCATCCTTGAACATCCTGAGGCTGGCGTAGTAGGCCAGCGCTGGGGCGACGGCGCCCGCCAGGAGCATCGCATACCTGAGGTTCTGTATAGCGGTGAAATCCAGCGCATGAACCCCTAGGGCCATGTAGAGGTGGGGGTTGAGCTGGGTCAGCCCGAATGGTGTAGATACCATCCATCCGTATAGAAGCGAGCGGTCATCCAGGGCCATGTTCAGGTTGTTCCTGTAGTCGTTTACGAAGAGCTGCGGAGGGAATATGGGGTACATGGTCAGGTAGAAGCCGGTCAAGGCCCAGTAAGCTACAAGCGAGGTAAAGGGGGCCGCCTCCCCGATGAAGGGCCTCCACATGAGTGGTAGCTTTGGTAAGCTAGGCCTCGGGAAGTAAAGCCATCCCCCCAAGGATATTATGAGGAGAATGGGCATCAAGGAGGGTTTCACACCTCCAGCTATCCTGCCCGCGATGAGCACATAGTAGGGTAGGAGAGTGATGCCAAGGGTATAAGATAAGACCATGAATTCCAGGGGAGACCTACCCCTATCCGCCTTCAACCCTTTCACAGCGGCCATCCCCAGCAGGAGGATGGAGACCACGAACCCCAGGGTGCTTATCATGCGAGACACCGCCTCAGACGGTTAGTGACCCGACACTACCGTGGTGCCAAAAAATCGCAGAGCGCCAACATCCTCTCGTCCATGCACGGTACAGCAACCATCAACCTTGTAGGGCCGTAGGCGTTGAGCAACACGAAGATGGAGCCCATGAGCACCTCTTAACTCTTTTCCACAAATTGTACACCTGATGTCCTCAAACCTCTTTACCTTCCTTGCGTGCACCCGTAGCCTTCACCTTAAAGGACCCCCTTGAACTCTCTGCGGCTCTTCCGATGCAAACCCTGATGACTGTTTATACCCAATGGATAAATATGAGTGCGCGGTTAAGTCGAATGGATTGCGGCGTCGAGGTGCCATCAGCCCTGTGATCGCTGAGCTGGTGCTCACGGCGGGCGTAATAACCATAGGGACGTTTCTCGTGATATTTGCCTCATCGTCCCTTGGCACCTTTAGCGGCGGCTTCGGTCTCTTTATCGGCCGGAGGTCCGAGCAGGTTCAGCAGGTCCCTGTGATAGAGACGGCAAGGTTTTTTGTGGGTCCCTGCCCCCCGGCGGGCAGTGTGTCGTGTGTATCGGTGTATGTTAGGAATGTGGGCTCGGTGCCCCTCACCATATCCAGCATCTTCATACAGAATGTGACTGGGGGTGGGCCGGCTGTCTTCACAAGCCAGCAGTTTAACTTGAAGGTGGAGCCTGGGGCTTTCGTGATAGCTAATGTGACGGCAGTCTGGCAGCCCGGGGTGACCTATAGAATCACCCTCACCACTGATACGGGTATCAAGGTGGTGGAGCATGCGAAGCCGTAGGCGGGCCCAGAGCGGCGTCATCGCGGCGATATTCATCGTGCTCCTCCTGGTGATGGGGCTGGGCTTCCTCTTCAACCTCTTCGTCTCCTTCTCCAGCTACCAGGATAATGTGTTGCAGCGGGCCCAGGAGGATGTGAGGCGGCAGCAGACCAGCGTGAGGCTGTCGGAGGTCTTCTTCGGCTCCATGGTTTCATCCAGCAGGCAGGCCTCATCGACGGCCATTGCCGGCACCACCCAGACCCAGGTCTTCCCGGTAAGCAACATGAACTTCACCACGGGCGCCCAGGATTGGTTCTTCACGAGGAGCATCGAGGATCCCTGTGACTTCTTCGTCTGCACCACGGTGGGGGGCTGGACCACGGAGCTGCCCCGAATCATCCGGGGGGGTGCCGAGATTGTGGTGTCGCCCAAGTCGGGGCCGGGGCTCATATTCGACATCTTCTCGGTTGCGAGGGATGAGCCGAAGTCGAGGGGACCCCGTAGGGACGAGGTTGCGGTGAAGATGAACTGGACCACCAGTTTTGACCTCGACGCCGAGCTCATATCGCAGATCGATAAGGTGCACCTCAGCTGGACCTTCGTGGCGCCGGAGGGGAAGGTGGTGGTTGATAGGCTGAAGGCATGTGGGCTGTTCGTGGTGCTGGTGAGGCCTGACGGGCGGAACTTTGTGCTCGACCAGGTGCCCAAGGCGAGGGATAATGACATCATCGACCGCCGGGACCTCGATAGATGCGATCAGTTGATCAAGGACAAGTTTGACTTTAGGACCGACATACTAGTAGACCAGGCGCCCACCACCCGGTTCAACCAGGCGGGCCGCTACCACCTGGTTATTTCCTTCCAGTTGGTGGCCGACCTGAGGGATAGGGATAAGGTGGGGAGCATACAGATCTACCTGGATGATGTGGGCCTCTCCATCACCCTGAAGCCCGCCTTTACCTATGTGGCCGACTTCGACCTGGCGGTGCCCAGCGGGGTTTCAAACCCCTTCTTGCTGGAGAGGATCATATTCGATGTGACCTCGAGGGCCACCGCCCCGGTCTACCACTGGATCTTTCTGAGGGACTTTAGCCTCAACGGCTGGGTCCTGGTCAACGGAACCATCGCGAGGGTGGAGGAGTTCACCACCAGGGTCGATGTCACATCCCCCAACGCCAGGAACTTCGTGGACTCCACGGGGAATGCCAGGGTGAGGGTTCATGCGGTGGGCTTCCAACCCTTTGACCTGACCCTCACCGTCTCCACCACCAGCCTGGTGGATGATAGGACGAGGGTGACGCTCTTCATCGAGAACAGGGGCTCGGTGATGGTGCACCTGGTGAGCCTCTACATATCTGGTGGGGGTGTCTTCATCCACCTGGATGTGGACCCCAGCGCGCCGGGTGTGAGCGGCCGCTTCGACGTCTGGCTGAGCCCCGGGGAGAGGGTGGTGCTGCCCATCCCCTTCAACTGGCAGCCGGGGACTGAATACCGCGTCACCGTTACCACCGAGAATGGGGTTGTGGCCTCCGGCATCTTCAGGGCCCGCTGAGGCTGCCTCCTTCTACACACAGCGACGGGTAGGGATGCTAATGAGGAAGGCTGTGTGGTGTGATGTGGGTTGGAGGAGAGGGCAGCCAGGATAGAGGAGAGGGTGGCGCGGATTGAGGGTAGGGTTGAGGAGATGTCTAAGCGTATCGATGATTTGGGCAGGCGGTTAGATGATCTGAGGAATGACATGAATCACAGGTTCGAGGGTTTTGATAAGAGGTTTGATGATTTGAAGTGGGAGGTCAGGGTCTGGTTCATCGTACTCCTCGCTGTAATTTCTCTACTCACATTGCTAAGGTGATCGGCGACGCCTAGAGGCTTACCATAATCGTTGTCGGGGGTCCGGACTGAGCTTTGACCATAAATTGTAGCAACCTTCTTAGGCTTCTCAACTCCAACTAAAATATTTACTGGATGTAAAAGTGCTCTTTTATATACATCATCAATGCAGACTGACCCATTGTATAGTTGTATGCCGTACTCTCTAGACTTGGATACGCTTAACCTTCCTCTTTAAAAGAACCTGAGTTCGTATGCCTAGAGCTTCAAAACCTATTTCTTAGGCCGTCCTTTCCATATGTCTCGAAGCTCATTAACCCCTTCTACAAATGCTTTCAGGGGATCCTGCAACTTCTCTTCCGTGCGCTTTTCCTCTTCTACGTAGCTCCCCATATCTTTAGAGATGTCGTGAGTTTGAACCATGTTCACACCACCTTCTCGGATTCTCCTTTAAGTGCTTTCTTCACTAAATCTTTAAAGGCTTCAGAGACCACTGAGAAGGCCTTCTCTTTACTAATGTTGCTTATTAGCTCGTCGACCTCCTTCTCTTTCATTATTTTGATACCTTCGTCATCCTTAACCATGATAGCGTCAGGTCCTCCTCCGACATTTCTGTCGATGCCCATCCTTCACTACTTCGAGTCTTCTACTATGGTATCAGTAAATGTCCGGTGGGAGATACTAATAAGGTAGGTTGTGTGAATTTTGGTGATAGGGATTGGAGGAGATGTCTAAGCGCATAGATGATTTGGGCAATCGCATAGATGATCTTGGAAATGACATCAAGCAGAGGTTCGAGGGTATTGAAAAGAGCCTTCAGGATTTCATGGATTTTCTGGATAAGAGGCTTGAGGATTTCAAGTGGGAGCTCAGACTCTGGTTCATTGTGCTGATTACTTGGATCATAATATTCAGATTGCTGAGATGATAGTAAGTAAGACCATGGTTCTGCTATGTGGCCGTATGCCAGGGGCACCTTGATGTGTGGACCCCTGAACGCGTGGGCAGCTACCTTATATCGGAACCCCGCCCTCGGCCCGTGTTGGACATAGCCGAGCTGCTGGTGACCGTTGTGGTGGTTTCGGCCACGGGGGCCCTTGCTCCAGGCCCCCTCTTCTTCTACTCGGTGGCCGAGGGAGCCCGGAGGGGCGCCAGGGCCGGGATACATGCATCGGTGGGCCATATGGTGGTGGAGTTTCCATATGTGTTGGCCATAGCCCTTGGCCTTGAGATGGTTGTGGGTGGGGGTGCGGCGAGGCTGTGGGCCTCCATCATCGGGGGTGGCGCCCTCCTGGCGCTGGGCCTTTTACAGCTCTTATCGCTTCGGGGAGGCTGGGCGGAGAATCGGGCGAGTCCGGCCGCCTGGGTGGGGAGAAACGCGGTGCTCATGGGGGCCATCCTCACGGGCCTGAACCCCTTCTTCCTCCTATGGTGGGTGACGGTGGGGCTAAAGTTGGTCGCGGATGCCCTGGTGCTTGCCTCTCTTGTGGGGGTTCTTGTGATGTACCTGGCGCACATCTGGATGGACTATGCGTTTCTGGGGCTCTCCGCCCACCTATCGAGGAGGGGTGTGAGCCTTCTGGGCTCTAAGGGTTATAGGGCCATCTTCGCCTTATTCTCGCTGGCCCTCATCTACTTTGGGATACTGTTCATCGCAACCGCGCTCACGATCTAGTTATCCACTCTACGGGCAGATGATGTCCTGGGGTCTCAAATCTTGAAGCAGCCGCTATCCCAACTAGGTTTGGTTTGTGGTGGCTCGGATAGGTTAAAATTCAGCGCTGAGGTTTTGATGCGTTGTGGGGCGGGTCACGATTCCGCTGTGGGCGGGGCACATCCTCAGTGCCGTTGGGGTCGTGGTGGGTGTGCTGCTGCTAGCCATCGCGCCATCCCTGCCCGCTGGCCTTCGAAGCATCTCCTACCTGGCCTCCTGGGCCTCACTCTGGTTCTTCCCCCACTGCATCACACACTACATCGTGGGGAGGCTGGTGGGCATCAGGTTCCGAAGCTACTTCGTGGGGCAGACCCATCTGGTGAAGGCCCTACCGCCCAGGCTGAAGCCCCTCCTGGCCAGGATACCGGTGCTCGGGATCAGGGTTGAGAAGGAGAGCCTTAGAAACGCTAGCCCCTCGGCGAGGTATGCGATGTTCGCCTCGGGCGCCCTGGCCTCCATGATCCTCCCCTTCCTGGTCCCCCTCTACCTACTGCTAGCCAGGGAGGCCGGCGCGGCGGGCATCCTGCTCGCCATCAGCCTGGCCAACCTGCTCCTCACGGCTTTCTTAAGCCCCAGGGTGGGAGACTTTTACAAAGCCAGGTGCAGCCGCTTAGACGGCAGATCCGGGCTTTGACTCGACGACAGTCTTTTCACGCGAACCGCCGGGAACCCTCGCCGGCTTCACCTCTGGGTTGCGGCCTCAGGTTGAGGGTGATGAAAAGGCTATAGGGTTTTGTGTGCCCCCCTGCTGGTCCGTGTCCAGGAACATCATAGAGGCGGAGGGGCTCACCAAGAGCTTTGGGAAGATACTGGCGGTGGACCACCTGGACCTTCAGGTGGAGGAGGGGGTGATATTCGGCTTTCTGGGCCCCAACGGGGCGGGTAAGACCACCACCATAAACATGCTCATCACGCTGTTGCGGCCCACGGAGGGGAGGGCTACTGTGGCGGGCTACGATATCGTGAGGGAGGCTGGGAAGGTGAGGGAGAGGATCGGCATAGTCTTTCAGGAGAGCCTGCTGGACAACTATCTCACGGGATACGAGAACCTGGCCGTCCACGCCGACCTGTGGGGTATGCCCCGCAGCGTGGCGAGGAGGCGTATAGGGGAGCTCCTGGACCTCGTGGAGCTGAGGGAGAGGGCGGGGGACCTCGTCATCAAGTATAGTGGGGGGATGAGGCGCCGGCTCGAGATAGCCCGGGGCCTGCTGACGGAGCCGGAGATACTCTTCCTCGACGAGCCCACCCTGGGCCTGGACCCGGCCACGAGAAGGCACGTGTGGGAGTACATCCTGAGGGTGAAGGAGAGGGGTGTCTCCATCTTCCTCACCACCCACTACATGGATGAGGCGGAGCAGCTCTGCGACCGCATAGCCATCATAGACCACGGCCGCATCATAGCCAGTGGGACCCCTGCCTCGCTGGTGGAGGGGCTCGGCGGGGATGTGGTTGAGGTGAGGGGGGTGGGGGATCTGCAGAGGGCCCAGGAGGCGCTGAGAAGGCAGGGCTTCGTTAAGAACGTGTCTGTGGGGGGCGGGGCCCTACGCCTAACGGTCAGCCATGCCGAGGAGGCCATACCGAAGATAGTTAGGGCGCTTCAGCAGGAGGGTTTGAGCATCGAGTCCGTGAGCCTGAAGAGGCCGAACCTGGAGGATGTCTTCATAGAGCTTACGGGGCGGGGGCTGAGGGAGGAGGGGGCGGAGTCCCCGATACGCAGGCATGTGATCATGAAGAGGCTGAGGGGGTTGGGCGGCTTCCATTGACGGGCTTCGTCAGGGCGGTAACCACACTGTACTGGCGGAGGATCAGGCTGTCCTTCAGGAATAGGGCCATGATGTTCGTCCGCCTCTTCCAACCCCTCTTCTGGCTGGTGGTGCTGGGCACCACCTTCAACAACATGTTTGCCGCGGCCAGAGGCCTCCCCCTCCAGGTGGACTACCTGAGCTTCGTGGCCGTGGGGGTGATGACCATGACCGTGGTGTTCACATCCCTCTTCGCGGGTATGTCCCTGGTCTGGGACCGGGAGTTCGGGGTCCTCAAGGAGTTCCTGGCCGCGCCCATCCCCAGGCCATCTATACCGGTGGGGAACGCCCTGGCGGCGGCCACGGAGGGGATCCTGCAGTCCCTCATAATACTGGGCCTCTCGCTCCCGGTGGGGGCAAGGCTCCTGCTGACCCCCTCGAGCCTCCTGGTCTACATAGCCGTGTCATTCCTGCTCTCGGTCACCCTCTACGGGATCGCGGCGTCGGTGGCCAGCAGGCTGACCACCACCCAGAGCTTCATGGCGGTCATGAACCTGCTGGCGATGCCCCTCTTCTTCATCTCCGGAGCCATCTACCCCATACAGTTCCTTCCCGGCGGCCTCAGGGAGTTCGCCACGGTGTCCCCGGTCACCCACGCGGTGGCGCTGATAAGATACCATATGCTGGGGCCCGCATCATCCAACCTGGATGTGGTGTGGGGGGTGCTGGGCCTGACCCCCGCCTGGCTCGAAGCCCAGCTCAGCCTCGCCTACCTGGCGGCGGTCTCGCTGGCAAGCCTCGCCGTGGCCTCACTGATGTTTAGGGGGGTATCCATCTAGGGCCCGCTTAGTAGGCACGTGTCCCCTGCAGGAGGCTACGTTCCCCACCACCCCGGGACTGGGGGTGAGGTCCCCCTCGGCGTGATAGGCCGCGGGGCTTCAGCCTCATCGGAGCTCATTCATGCTCTCCAGGTTTCTTCCCATGATCAAAAACAGAAGGGTGATTTAGAAAGGCAGAAGCAAAGCCTGCTGGACTACGCTAAATCAAGGGGATACGAGGTCGTTGCGGTTTTAGAGGATGTAGCCAGCGGACTTAACGAGAAGAGGGGGTCGTTGAGCAGGCTCTTCGATCTTGTCGAGGAGCGAAGGATTGGAGTTGTAGTAGCGGCTTTTAAAGACAGGCTAACCAGGTTTGGTTTTAGTTATTTGGAAAGGTATTTTTCATCTCATGGTGTCAGCATTGAGGTTGTTAACAGGGAAGAGCCTAAAGACGCTTACCAAGAACTCGTAGAGGACTTAATAGCTTTAGTGTCGAGCTTTGCTGGGAAGCTCTATGGCCTGAGAAGCCACAAGTATGAGAAGGTGGTGGAAGGTGTCAAACAGCTTATTAGTGAATGAAACCTGTAAATTCAAGCTTGAGCCCACAGGAGAGCAGAAACAGATACTGGAGGAGCTCTTCTCCACATATAGGGGGATGGTTAAGGAGTGCTTGGAGAGTGCAATGAGTATGAACATAACGTCGAGGAGGAGGCTACATGAATCGATTTACAGGGAATTGAGGATCAGATACAGGGATTACCCATCGCATTATATCTATACCGCCATAACTACGGCTTTGGGGATATACAAATCGTATAGGAGAATTTCAAGAAGGGGGAATAATGCCAAGCCCCCATCAATAGAGCGGTTGAAAGCAGTTCTCCTTGATGATACACATCTTTTTTGGTTTAGTTGGGGAAGCTTTAGAATTGCCACACATAAGGGGCACCTCACAATACCCTTCAGACTCCACGAACATGCTGAAAAATTCAAAGGCTGGCAGGTTAAGGGTTCAAGAATCATAGCGCTTGGTGATGAATACTACCTTCATGTCACGTTCAAGAAGGCCATTGAGGAAAAGGAATATGAGGGACTCTTAGGGATAGATGTAAACGAGAAGAGCATAGATTTAGCGATAATTAAGCCCGAAGGTTAGGTTTGTAAAGATAGACATAAGCGAGGCAAAATACATCAGAGATAGATACTTCAAGAAGAGGCGGAGCATTCAGAGAAAGACAAGGGGGGAAGTAAAAGCCAGACTACTGGCCAAGTACTCTCAAAGAGAGAGGAGGCGTACAAATGTTATCCTTCACAAAGCAAGTAAAACAATAGTTAAAATAGCGGTTGGAGAGAAAGTTAAGCCCATAATGGAGAAGCTGAAGAGCATGAGAGAAAGGATGAAATACCGTAGAAGGATGAATAGAAGGCTCCACAGCATACCCTTCAGGAAAATACAGACCCATATATTTTACAAATCTGTTGAGAAAGGCTATAAACCTGAATATGTCAATGCTAAAAATACTTCTAGGGTGTGCCCGATATGTGGCGAGTTGAATAAGCCGAATGGGCACATCTATGAATGCAGAAAATGCGGCTTCCAAGCGGATAGGCATCTGGTAGCCGCTTGGAACATAGCCGTAAAACTCCCGATGTGCCGTCCTTCACCGTTGGCGGCGAAAGCCACCCAAGAAGCCCTAAAGGGTGAGGTGGAACGGATAGTCATAAAATGTTAACTACCCGACAACGGTTGGAGGCGGCCGGACTCGATATCGTCCCAGAAGTGGCAGGCCACCCAGTGGCCGGGGCTGGCCTCCTCGAGCCGGGGCTCCGCCTCCCTGCAGATGGGCTGCATGTAGGGGCATCTCGGATGGTACCTGCAGCCGGGCGGGGGCGCCAGCAGGCTGGGGGGCTCCCCACCCGGCACGTCCCTCAACCTGTACCGGTTCGCGGGGTCGGGGTCGGGGATGGCCTCCAGCAGGGCCTTGGTGTAGGGATGGAGGGGTCTATCTATCACCTCCCCGATGGGTCCCCGCTCCACCAGCTGGCCGGCGTACATGATCTGCATCTCATCGGTGAAGTAGCGGGCCGTCGCCACGTCATGGGTGATGTAGAGGACCGCCATGCTATACTTCCTCTGCAGCTCCTTGAGGAGGTAGAGGATCTCAACCCTCACCGAAGCATCCAGCATGGATACGGGCTCGTCGGCCACGAGGAATGAGGGGTGGGCTATGATTGCCCTGGCGATGGCCACCCGCTGCCGCTGGCCGCCGCTCAGCTGGTGCGGATATTTCGTGATGAAGTTCTCCACGGGCTGTAGCCTCACATCGCTGAGGGCGGCGATGATCATGTCCCGCCTCTCCCCAGGGCTCTTGAAGCCCAGTATGATGAGGGGCTCCTCCAGGATCCTGTAGACGGTGAAGAAGGGGTTTAGGCTGCTGAAGGGGTCCTGATAGACGATCTGGGCCCGGGCCCTGTACCACTTGAGCTCCCCCTCATCGGTCTGTGTGATGTCCCGGCCCTCGAACAGGATCCTCCCCGCCGTCGGCCTGTAGAGGCGCAGGAGGGTCTTCCCCAGGGTGGTCTTGCCCGAGCCGGACTCACCCACCAGGGCCACGGACTGGCCCGCCCTGATCTCGAAGTCCACACCATCCACGGCCCTCACGTAGAGGGGGCTTGCGAAGAGGCCCCTCCTCACCGGGAACCACATCCGCAGGCCCTCCGCCTTCAGGAGGGGCGTATCGTCCCGCCTCATGGCCCGCTCACCGGTGCAACCAGCACTTGGAGGTATGTTGGGATCCGAGGTTGAAGTGGGGGGGCTCTTGGCCCATACAGCTCTCCATGGTGTAGGGGCAGCGGGGGTTGAAGCGGCATCCCTCGGGGGGGCGGAGGAGGTCCGGCGGGCTCCCGGGGATGAACTCGAGCCTCGCCACCCTGCGGAGGGTCGGCACGCTGCTGATCAGCTTGAGGGTGTAGGGATGCTGGGGTGCTGTGTAGACCCTCTCCGCGGGCCCGATCTCGACGATCTGCCCCGCATACATCACACCGACCATGTCGGACAGCTCGCTGGCGAGCGCCAGGTCATGGGTTATGAAGATGTAGGTGAGCCTCAGCCTCTCCTTGAGCTGCTTGAGGAGGTTTATAATGTTGGCCTGGGTGATGACGTCGAGGGCCGAGGTGGGCTCGTCGAGGATGAGTAGTTCGGGGGTCATGATGAGGGCCATGGCTATCACCACCCTCTGCTTCATCCCCCCGCTCAGCTGGTGGGGGTATCTGTGGACCGTCTCGGGCGGGAGGCCCACCAGCCCTAGGACCTCCTCAGCCCTGCCCAAGGCCTCCCGCTCGGGCATCCGGCTGTGCACCACCAGGGGCTCGGCGACCTGCCTACCCACGGTGAGTACGGGGTTGAGGGCGTTCATGGCCCCTTGGAAGACCATCGAAAGCCTGCGCCAGCGAAACCCCCTCCTCAGCTCCTCATCGCTCAGGCCCATCAGGTCCGTCCCGTCGAAGTAGATGTGGCCGCTGTAGGTGTGCACGTTGCGGGGCAGTATCCTCATGATGGCGTGGGCCAGGGAGGACTTTCCGCACCCCGACTCCCCCACGAGGGCCAGGGTCTGACCCCTCCTCACCTCAAAGCTTACGCCATCCACGGCCTTGACCGGGCCCGCGGATACCCTGTAATAGAGCCTCAGGCCCTCGACCCGGAGCATGCTTCACCTCTCCCTCAGCCTGGGGTTCACCACCCTGTCCAGCGCATACCCGATGAAGGCGAAGGATGAGGCCGTGAGCAGTATCAGGGTGGAGGGTAGCAGAACCCACCACCAATACCCGTGAAGCGCCGCACCCCCCTCCTGGGCGTCGCTGATGATCTTCCCCCAGGTGGGCACGATGGGGTCGCCGAGCCCCAGGATGCTGAGGGCCGCCTCCAGGAAGATGAAGCTGGGAACGGCCAGGACAATGTTGGCCACAATGTAGGGGAGAAGTCTCGGCAGTATGTAGAGGAACAGGATGCGTAGCCTGCTGGCCCCATAGGATATGGCCGCCTCTATGTACTGCTCCTGCATAACCTGGAGGGTGATCGACCTGGAGGCCTTGGTGATGCCCCCCAGAAGGCTGAGGGCCACCACCACGAAGATGAGGGTCCAGATGTCGATCCTGTACACGATCGAGATGGTGATGAGGATCGGGAGGAATGGCAGGATTAGATAGATGTCCGTCGCGCGTTGAACAACCTCATCCACCTTCCCCCCGTACCAGGCGCTGAGGGAGCCGAGGATGGCCTGTATGAAGCTGATGAGCACCGCCGCCGATAGGCCGAAGGCCAGGGCTATGGGGGCACCCCAGACCAGACCCACAAAGAGGTCGCGCCGGTTGGCGTCGGTCCCCGCCAACCCATGGACCTTGCCGAAGAGGATGGCGGATGCATTCGCATCATCATCTCTGCCCGTCGATACGAGCTCGACTTCGATGCCGTATTTGCCCTGGAGGGGGGTGGCCCTCCTGGGGTCCCACATGGCGGGGGATCTGGCCGCGAAGAGGGCGACCTCCGGCAGGACAAATTTGGGCTCCTCCACCCCCAGCCCCCGAAGCCACTCCAGCACGTTGCTCCGTACCGCTCTGTTGGTGACATCGAGGCGTGTGCGGTTGCTCTCCAGCACCGACCTGAAGATCAAGACCCTCTCGCCGTCCGGCCTGACCAGGTGGATGGTGGCGAGGGGTCTGGAGTCGTGGAACACCGTATCCAGGATGATGGCCCACTCGGAGGGAAAATCATCATACTGGTAATTGAAGTTGCCCTCCAGCCTGATGAACTTGAGGCTGGCAAGCTCCACGAAGAAGGATACCTTGAAGAAATCCCTCGGCCCTATCACCATCGTCCTGGGTGGGTTTCCTCCCGTGAAGAGGGTCACCCATTCAGGCGCCGCATGCCTCGGGTTGTCCTGCCAGGCCTCCGGGTTGTTCCAGGTCTTCACCACATCGTAAGGGACCGATGTGATGGCGGCTGCCGATAGGAGCAGCATCCCTATCAGGATCGCTGTCCCCAGCAGCCCGCTCTTGGAGAAGAATATGGTTTTCAGGGTGTATTTCAGGCCGACCGGTGCGCTCAAACTACCCACCCGATGTCCTGATCCTAGGGTCCATGAGCCCGTAGGTCAAGTCCAGAATGAATACCGTGGCGACCAGGAGGTAGGCGTAGACAACGGTCAGCCCGATGATGACCGGTGCGTCCAGAACCGTTATGGCGTTATAGAAGAGCTGGCCCAGCCCCGGCCAGTTGAAGACCGTCTCGGTTATGATCGCCCCAGTCCAGGAGCCGATCAGGGCCAGCGCCACCGTGGTGATGATGGGGGGCAGGGCGGGGCGGAGGATATACCTCCTGGTGATGAGCCCATCGGGCAGACCCTTCGCCCTGGCCGCCACCACAAAGTCCTCCTCCGAGATCTGCATGGTGAGGTTTCGGGTCACGTAGGCCCAACCCCCGAAGAAGGAGGCGAGCCAGGCCATCAGCGGGAGGAACATGTGGTAGAGGACATCCAGCAGGTAGGCGATGGGCTCCGTCGGCGGGGGGATGCTCACCATACCGCCGAAGGGAAACAGTTTCATGTGGTAGGCGAAGGCGAGGAGGAAGAATAGCCCGAAGAACCATGGGGGTATGGTCTGCGTAACCACAGCTATGAAGGAGAGTGTTCTGTCGAATATGCCGCCGGGCCTCCTCGCCATCCTCAGGCCCACCACCAGCCCGATGATCGAGTAGAGTAACGTGCCCGTGGTGAAGAGGAGCACCGTCTGGGGCAGCCTCTCCAGTATGATATCCGCTATGTTCTTCGAGCCGGCGGCACTCGATATGAAGAGCGCCCTTCCCAGCTGGAGGGTGAGGGCGTCCTGCAGGTAGATGAGCGTTCTCTGGAAGAAGGGTGTGTCGAGGCCCTTGGCCGCCAGGGCCGACTGCAACCGCTCCGCTATGATGCGGGTCTTGTCCGCCTCCGGCAGCTGGCCCCAGCCCGGATCTCTGGCCAGGTTGGTCGTTATGTCATACTTTATCTGCGCCCTGAGGATCTCGTCTATCAGGCCCCCTGCGTTCGCGATAAGGATCGTGAGGTACGTGGCGACGACCAGTGTCACGGCGAGGAAGAGCACCCTCTTGGCCAGGTACCTCCACGGGAGCACCATCGGTTTAGGGCCTGAAGACAATGAGAATAAAAGTGTTTAAAAAAAGAGGTGGTTTAGACGGGTTTTCAGGCTGGCCTCCGGCGCATCGAAAGGGCTGCGAGGGCTATCCCCACGATGGCCAGGACAATGCTGACATACACCAGGGTGGTGAGGCTGGAGACATTGGAGGACAGCGCACTCACCGAGCTCGCTATCTCCGAGGCCTTCGCATCCAGCTGACCCACCCTGCTGTCGGTCGCCGCCAGCTTGGCGGTGAGCTTCGCCTCAGCCTCCTTCACCAGCTTCTCGAAGTAGGCCAGGGCCGGTATCACCGTGAAGGTGGCCTTGGTCAGGGTGGGGAGTGCCGCCTCCTCCCCCACCGCGATGAGGGTGAGGGTGTAGGTGCCGACCGCGAAGTTGGCTGTTAGGGCCGCTGGCAGCTTTATCTGATGCCTGCCACCGTCCACCTTTGCCGCTACGCCCGACGTTACGAGGGCACCCTTCGGGTCTGTCAAGATATACCTTATCTCAGCCCGCTCGTAGGGCTGGCCGGCCACACTCGTCGCCGCTTCAAACACTGCGTCGAGCCCCGGCACAACCTCGGCGGGCTCCTGAGTCACCCTAACATCCGGCTTCTTGACGGTCAGAAGCTCGTCCCACTTGTTGGCTGGGAACGGATAATCCCTGAAGGCGATGAAGGACATCTGCAGGGCTGTTGGGTCCGCCTTCTCGAAGATGTAGGGCCCGTTGCCCACCATCCAGTGGCCGTATTTGGCGTTGAAGTCTCCCAATGCCTTCCAGCGGGCGCTGGCCTCCGCCGGGCTCACGACCCCCTCCAGGTGCTTCGGTATGAAGTTGGCCTTGGAGAGCCTGTCGTAGGCCTCCTTGAGGAGGGGTAGGGAGGGCCCCTTGGTCAGGTCCAGCATCTCGACGCCCAGCTCATCCGCCCTGTCCACGGACCAGGCCGACTTCTTCGCGGCTACAAGGTCCTCCTCCACCTTGCGGAGGGTCCATGGCTCGCTGGGGAAGATGTCAGCCACGTTGGTGATGTAGGTGGGGTCGAGGTGCCAGTAGTCCAGGTATACCTCAACCTGGCTGTCCGAGATGAACTTGAAGCCCCGGAGGTTGCTGGTGAAGAGCTTCCTGGTGGGTGTGGCGGCTATGGGGTCGTAGATCTCGGTGCCGGGTGTGGTCGCCCTGAAGACCAGCCTTATGCCGTCCAGGAAGTCCGCCCTGGAAATCGTGGTGCCGTCGTGCCACTTGCCCAGGGTGTAGGTGAATGTGACCTTCGACGTCGCCTTCACACCACTGCCCACGGGCTTGAAGCTGTCGGTGGAGACATCGTAGGTTAGGGCGTCGGCGGGGACGTCCAGCTTCCCATCGGGGCCCCGGGTCTCAACCACAAAGCTGCCCCTGAACGGTATGTACCTCCCCGTGTGGGGGTGGACGTATACGCCCGGGTCATAGACCAGGTAGCTGGCGAAGACGTCGAAGAGCCATGAGAACCCGGCCACCGTGTTGAACCCTTCGACGAACATCACCCTGTTGCCCATCTTCACCTCCCCACCCGGGCCCGCCTTCAGACGGATGGTCCTGAAGAACCATAGGCTGAAGGGGCCGCCGTAGAGGTCCATGACCGCCTGGCCCAGCCTGGCCGAGGCCGGGTAGGTCTCGAAGGTATCATACACCCAGACATGCACACCATCCTGCAGGGCCAGGTCCGTGATCCTCTTGACCAGCTCACTTCTCTCCAGAGCTGTCTTGTACTTGCCCCCGTTGAGGGAGTCCAGGGCTTCTCTGAGCAGCGGGGATACGCGGTGCTCCCGGAAGAGGGGGGCGTTGTCCTCGGAATAGTAGAACCAGGGATCCGTGTCGTCGTAGGCCGTGATGCTGGTGTAGGCCCAGCCCGCCGTGTAGATGTGCCAGTCGCCCCTCTTGCTGGGTGCGAAGGCACCCCAGAGCCGGAAGGCCGCCCCCGCAGTCTTGTAGTCTCTTTCAACCGTAAAGCCCAGCTTTTCCAGCTGGTCGGAGACGTAGTCGCCCAGGGGCTTTCTGTGGTCCTCGGTCCTTATGAGCATCCTGGCGACCACCGGCTTGCCGTCTTTCATCCACTTCCCCTTCTCCAGGGTGGCGCCCGCCTTCCCCAGGGCCTCGAAGATCTGGTTCTTTGCCTTCTCAAAGTTGTACTGGTACTTGGCTTCGAGCTGCTTCATGAAGTCCACCACCCTCGAGTAGTCGGGTGAGACGGTCCTGAACATGGTCCATCGGGGCGCCCCGTTGCCCCGCAGAAGCTCCCTGACCAGGAAGTCGCGGTCGATGAGCCAGTTGAGGGCCTCCCTAACCTCACGGATGCTGAAGGGGTTGAAGTCCCTCTCAGTCTCCAGAGGGTTGACCAGGAGCTGGAAGCCGCCGGACCACACCTTCAATGCCTGGAACTTGTCCGTCTCGGTCTCTGCCCTCTTAATGTTGGCATCGCTCCGGAAGTTCCAGAGCCAGATGTCCATCTCCCCCCTCTCAATCAGGGGGAGGGCGCTGTCCTCAGTAGGTTGCCGGAAGATGATTATCTTGTCGAGGAAGGGGCCTTGGGGAACCTGCTGGGCGTATGCTTCACGCGGGCTTAGGAGCGGTGATGCGGTTGACAGCGCCAGGAGGCCGACGAAGAGCCAGGGCAGAAGGCTAACGGACCTATACATTTTCTCGCGGAGGGGGGTGCCTCGGCGTATATAAACCCTGAGTTGTGGCCCTGCGAAAGAAATATCACTCCCCACAGCTGTCAACATGCTATTGCCCGCAACCCGATGAGGAACCTAATCATAGGGATAGCCCTCTTAAGCCTCTCCTTCGCCACGAGCCTGGCAGCAGGCATATCGGTTCTCCACCCGGGCCCGGCGGAGGAGTACCTGGTGAAGGCGAGCCGGGGATACTCCGTACACCCATTACCCCCCGTGAAGGGCACCTACGTGGTGGTGGGCGTGCCCGAAGGAGTCGAGGCTTACCTACCGGATCAAGCGGCCTTAGAGAAGTGGCTCTCCACCGGGGCCCCCTTCGACAGCAGCGTGCCGAGGGAGAACTCCATAGCCTATGTGCCATCGGTGGCAAGGCTGGTCATATTCAACCCGGGTAATGAGAGGGAGATTACAGTTAGGATCACTGGGTTTGAGGTTGAGAAGCCCTACCTTTTCCTCGGGATTCCTGGGGCGATCCTGGGCCTTTTGGGCGCGGGCTTAGTGATTCCCTCAGCGACACTGATTCTCCTAGGTAGGCAGACCAGAGCTGGTGGATGAACCCCCCCGAAGAATCGTTTTTCTCCAGGGAATACTATTGGGGAGCCAGCCCTCCTTTCGGCGGTCCTCTCCAGCCCAGCTCTCTTGGCGCCCTGCGAGCCGGCTACACCCTTTAAATAATCACCCTCCCCATCTCTCATAAGGATGAGTGATACTGTGCGGGTCGCCGTAGCCCAGATCGCTCCCAAGATGGGGGATGTGGAGGGCAACGTAGGCAAGATTCTCGAGGGCATCGAGAGGGCGAGGAGGAGCCAGGCGCACCTGGTGCTCTTCCCCGAGCTCTCGACGGCCGGGTATCTATCGCAGGGCCTCTTCCTGGAGGCGGCGGAGAGGGAGAGGGGCCTCCTCTCCAGCCTCCTGGAGGCGTGCAGGGGCATATACGCCGTATTCGGCATCGTCGAGGACACGGAGATGGGGGTGCTCTACAACTCGGCCCTCGTCCTGGGAGAGGGGAGGATCATCGAGGGGGAGTGGGCCTCCTCCACCACCAGGTCGTATCGCAAATGCTACCTTCCCACATACGGGATGTTTGAGGAGAAGAGGTGGTTCGCCCCCGGCCACGGCGTGCCCGTGTTCCCAGTCAAGCCGGCGGGCGTGAGGCCGTTCAAGCTGGGCGTGCTCATATGCGAAGACCTATGGCAGCCCCTGCCGGCGAGGATTGCGGCGATGCGGGGGGCCTCCGTGGTGGCCATATTAGCCTCCTCCCCCAAGACCCTGGATAAGCCGAGGGTCGTCGACGCCCTCCTAAAGGCTAGGGCAATAGAAAACACCGTCTACGCCATATACGTGAATGCGGCGGGGAGCCAGGACCTGGTCACCTTCTGGGGCGGGAGCAAGGTGGTGGGGCCCAACGGGGAGGTGCTGGCGGAGGGCAGGCTGAACGAGGAGGACTTCTTCCTGGCCGAACTGGACCTCTACAGGCTGAGGAAGTTCAGGGAGACACATCCCTATCTGCGGGATGAGAGGATGGAGATGATCGAGGACTACATGAACGCGTACAGGGAGATGGTGAGGTCTTGAGTGTAGAGCTGCCGGAGGAGCTGGCGTTCGACTGGAGGCAGGCCGTGGAGGACATCGCCCACGCGGTGAGGCAGCACCTCAAGAATACGGATGCGAGCAGGGTGGTGCTGGGCCTGTCGGGGGGTGTGGACAGCTCCGTCACAGCGGCCCTGATGGTCAAGGCCCTGGGCCCCGAGGCGGTGCACGCCCTCCTACTCCCCGAGGTGGGGGTCACCCCAGCCCAGGACCTGGAGGACGCCAGGGCCGTCGCCCGGCATCTGGGGCTGAAATATAGGGAGCTGGAGATAAACTCGCTGGTTAGGGAATTCGCCACCCTCATCCCGGAGCTGGGCGATGAGGCCAACAGGCTCCCGCTGGCCAATGTTAAGCCGAGAATACGTATGACGATACTGTATGCCTATAGCAACCTCCTGGGCGATGCCCAGGTGGCTGGAACCGGGGATAAGTCGGAGCTCCTCCTGGGTTACTTCTGCTACGACGAGAGCACCCGGGCGGTGACGACGGAGGGGCCCAAGCACTTCCATGAGCTCCGAGCCCAGGACACGGTCTTCACCCTCAACCCCGCGACCCGGGAGGTGGAGGAGCACCCTGTGAAGGCCGTGTACACCTTCGACTACGAGGGGGAGATGATCCACATCACAGGGCCTTGGACAGACCTGCTCGTCACCCCCAACCACCGCATGCTGGTGGCGATGGATGATGGGGGATGCGGGTTCGAGCAGGCGGGGGAGCTGTTGGGCCGGGAGGCATTCAGCCTCCCACGCCCCAGGCCCTGGAGAGGAACGTTCCCATCTCCCCCATTCATGGATAGGAGGGCCTTCCAGCCCGAAGCCTCCTACAAGACCAACCATCTGCCCGCGGAATTGAGGACGGGCCTCATGCTATACCTGGTCGGCCTCTACCTCGGTGATGGCAGGCCCCTACGTGGAGGCACCTACCCGCCAGAGGCGACGGTATGCACCCATCAGCGGCTGGTGGCAGGGGGCCCCCTCGCCCTCGTACACGAAGACCAACCATACGGGGAGCTTCGAGGCACGGGCACGATACGGTTCCAGACACCCGAGAACAAACCCACCAGGTGCCTGCTGCTCAGCGCACTGGCGAGGCTGGGAATACCCTACCAGGCCCATCGGGAGGGGGTCGATGTGGGCTGGCCACCCCTATGTGAGGTATTATACGGCTGCGGAGCGGAGGCCCATAGCAAATCCATCCCCCGCTGGATACTGAGTTACCCAGCCCCGCAGCTGCGATGGCTCCTCAGCGGCATTATGGATAGCGGGGCCTATCGCAGTGATGGGGATGTGCTGCAGACCAGCTCCGAGAGCCTCGCCTTCAGCTTCGCGGAGCTCTGCTTCAAACTGGGGATGTACGCATCGATATCAGTGGGCCGGAGCGGGGCGGGCCACAGGGTGTATCATGTGAGGGTCTCGCGAGGCCCTGGCGATATCCTCATGCATCGAGAAAACATCCGGGTTGTGCAATACAGGGGTAGGGTGTGGTGCCCGGATGTCCCGCCCCACCACAACCTTCTCGTCGAGAGACAGGGCAAGCTCGCCTTCTGCGGCAACACCAAGTACGGCGATGGGGGCGTGGACTTCCTGCCCATCGGAGACCTGTACAAGACGCAGGTGAGGTACCTGGCCTGGAAGCTGGGTCTCCCCGAGAGCATCTGGAGGAAGAAGCCATCCCCCCAGCTCTGGAGGGGGCATACGGCCGAGGAGGAGATCGGGGCCCCCTACGAGCTGGTGGACCGCATACTCTACTATAGGGTTGAGCAGCGCTATCCGGAGGATGTGATCGCCAGGAAGCTCTCGTTGGACCCCGCCCTGGTTCGACGGGTCTGCACCAGGGTTTACCGCTCCCACCATAAGCGGAAGGCGCCTCCCATCTGCAAGCTGGGCTCGGCCACCATCAACTGGGACTGGCGTATGCCCGCCGAGTGATGCCCCTGCAGGGGGCTAGACCTTCCCGCCCAGCCGCAGCATCGACCTGGCCACGAACTCGACGCCCTTCAGGTAGTGGGATAGGTGGATATGCTCGTTGGGAGCATGGTAGGCGGAGCCCGTGTAGGCCACGCCCGGCGGCATCACCGAGGGAAGCCCGAGCTCATTTATGAAGAGGGCCATGGGGCCCGTGCCATACATGGTGGGCCAGAGGAGGGGCCGGGCTCCATAGGTCGCCTCTGCAACCTCTAGGAGGGGTTTTAGGTGGGGCGTCTCCATCGATGTCTTTGCGGGCTTCTCGGCCGCGAAGACCTGCAGCTGGACATCCCCGTAGCCCAGCTCCTCGAGGTATCTCTTCAGCAGTTGCAGTATCTTGTGAGGGTCCTGTCTGGGGACTAGGCGGAAGTCCATCTTGAGCCTGGCTTCACGGGGGAGAACCGTCTTGGCCCCAGGCCCGCCGTAGCCCGACGCGAACCCGGCGATGTTGCAGGTGGGGTTGAAGAGGAGGCTGCTGGCGGCCTCGAAGTCGTCTCTCGTGGGGAGCAGTTCACGGACGGCCAGGGCCTCCCTCACCAGCTCTCGCTTGAACTCATTCCTGCGCACCGCGGCCAGCTCCGCCTCAGTGGGAGGGATAACATCATCGTAGAAGCCGGGGATGAGTATCCTGCCGCTCGGGTCTTTGAGGCGGTTCAACAGCCAGACCATCCTCCACGCCGGGTTGGGCACCAGGGGGGCGTACATGGAGTGCTGGTCCCTCTCCGCAGTCTCGATTCTCAGCTCCACGTACAGCAGCCCCTTCACCCCGAGGTAGAACTGGGGCCTGCCGTCGAGGGTGAGGTCCGACCCCTCCCAGAAGCAGATGTCCCCCCTCATCCTCTCCCCGTACCTCTCGATGTACTCGTGGAGGTGTGGGCTCCCCACCTCCTCCTCCCCCTCCACCACGAACTTCACCGTCAGGGGTAGCTCTCCCACTGTTTCCAGTAGGGCTTCGACCGCGTTGATCCTCGCGTATAGGTCTCCCTTATCATCCGCCACACCCCTCCCGAACATCTTCCCATCCCTCACCTCCCCACTGAAGGGCCCACACACCCATTCGTTCAGGGGGTCCACGGGCTGGACGTCGTAGTGGTTGTAGAAGACCAGGGTGAGGTTGCCCCTCCCCCTCCTCTCAGCGAAGACCAGGGGCGGCGCCCCCTCCACACGGAGCTTTTCAGCCCGGAACCCCAGGGACCTCAGCTTGTCCAGGAGAAAATCCGAGGTCTCCTCAAGGGCCCTGCCCTCCGCCGAAACGGTGGGGAAGTTGATGAAGGCCTTGAGCTCATCGAGAAAACGGCCGGATTGCCTCTCGACCCACTCCGATAGCTGGGTCATAGACGGGCCACTCATATCGCCAATAATTATCCTTGTTCTTAGGGGGGCGTTTCCTGCCCAGGTTTAACCAGCCTCAGCCTGATCGCGTCCTGCCAGACGATGGTGCTGGTAAAGACGCCCGGTGGAGAATTTCTCTGCCTCGCCCTCACCTGCTCCATATACTCCTCATAGGAGAGGTTCAGCCTTTCAGCCACCTGCCGGGCCAGGGGCTCGACCCTCCTCTCCATCATGGCGGCCTTCACCTCCCACACGGGTATCCTTTTTGCGGCGTGGCCCGTCTCTATCCTGTGCCTCTCAACCTCCTGGAGGGTTGTGAATCGCCTCCTGCATGCGCCGCACTCCCACAGGGGTATAGGGCTTCTGCCCTCCTGGCCCAACGACCCCGATGAAATCCACCCCCTATATATGAGTAGGGTTTCTATCCGGCAGTGGCCCGATACCGTTAATACCGTGGATGGCTTCGAGCGGCGTCGCGGCTTGCCCCTCTCAGCGCTCATCAGGATAGAGTACCCCTCCATGAGGGTTTCGGAGACCGCCCTCGGCTGGAATGCAAGGTGGGCATGCTTCCGGCCTGGGAGCCGTGAGCTGCTATGTGTGGGCGACCGGGGGAGGGCTGCCCTGTTCACACCCGATGGGGTTCAGGAGGTCGATACGGGGGTCAGGGAGAATCTGCGGTGCGCCGCCTTCTCCCCCGATGGAAGCCTCCTCCTGTGCGTGGGGAACAGCGGTCTACTCATGCTGAACGATGGCGAGAAGTTCACGAGAATCCAGTCGGGGGTTTCGGAGAACCTCAGGCGGGTCGTCTGGGCCCCCGACGGTACGCGAGCCCTGATAATCGGGAATGGAGGAACAGCCCTCCTCTACCACCCCTGGGAGAAACGCGTCTCCGCGCTGGAGGGCGCCCATAACAACCTCCGGGGTGCGGCCTGGCCTCAAAATGGCATGGGCCCCATCATAGTGGGGAATGCCTTCGCAGGCCCCTTCATACCCTCACCCAACATCTACCATCTTGAACGGGATGAGCTGAGGCCGGTTGCGCAGGTGGAGAAGGTGGATCTGATAGGGGTGGACTGGTGCGCCAGCCGGGGGTACTGCGTGACGGTGGGGTACGATGTGGTTTGGCATGAGCCGAAGGTATACATCTGGAGGGGGGAGCTCGAAGAGGTGGTTGTGGCGGGGAAGGAGTCATACCCCACCACGGTCTCGTTTCACCCGGAGGAAGACACGGCGGTGGTGGCCACGGGATATCCAAACCTCTCCAGAGGGAGGAGGGGAACCATCTTTCTCCTACGGGGCCGAGCCCTGACCAAGATATCCCAGCATGATGGCCTGGGTTTTACATGTGCCACATGGGATGCCTACGGGAGGGAGGTGATACTGGTCGGGTCGCGAACCGTGAAGACGTTCAATACCTGATAATTCACAGCCCCTTAAACCGGTATGCCCTAGACGCCAATGTAGCGGAAAGGCCTCTCCAGGGGCCAGGATGCCGAGGCCTTCGATCCCTGTAGCGACACATAGGGCGCTTCGCCGTCCAGCGCACAACCCTGTTTAAGGGCGACAGCCATTCCCTTTCGGGGTGGTATGGAGGTTAAGGTAGAGACGAGGGTTCTGAAGGCGCTGAGGGGCTTCTACGAGTCGTGGGTGATATTCCTGGGACTCGAGATGGGGATCTTCAAGGCATTGGCAGAAAAGGGGCCCGCCAGCCCCCTCCAGCTGGCCGCCATGCTATCCCTGAATGAGCAGGCAGTGAGTCGATGGGCCAGGGCTGCCGTCAGCCTGGGCATACTGGATGGCCGCGGCGAGGAGGTCTGGCTGGCCGAGGAGTGGCGGAGGGTGCTCCTTCAACCGGATGCGGAGGACTACAGAGGCGGCGACATCCTGTATGCGGTGGGAAGAACCCTCTACGCCGGAGGCCTCCTGGGGGCCTTCAGGGATGGGTTGAGAGCCCCCTCCATGAGTGAGTTGGTGGAGGAGGCCACCCGTTGGGAGCATAAGAGAATCGTTGGCCGTGTCATCCCAGAAGTGGTGGGCCTGCTGAATAAAGGCAACCTCTGCGCCCTGGATGTGGGGTGTGGCACCGGCCACTGGCTTGAGTGTCTCCTCAGAACCCTACCCCAGACCCGGGCGGTGGGGGTCGATCCTGACCATCAGGCTCTGGAGGCCGCCGGGCGTAGGCTGAAGCCATTCATGGAGCTGGGGCGGGTGGAGCTCCACCAGGGCTACATCGAGGATTTCGAAGCGGAGGGGCACTTCGACCTGGTCAATTGCTGTGAGGTGCTCTCCGTGGCCCGCAGCCCGCTGGGGGTCCTGCGGAAGTGCAGAGGCCTATTGTCCCCCAAGGGGCTTATCCTGGTCACGGAGGGCCTGATACATGACAGGTTTCCGGGTAGGCCTAGGCTGTGTGATAGGCTGGTCTACGGTGTAGACCTTGACCTGCTCGGGGTGGGCGGTAGGCTCTTCTCCCCCAGGGAGCTGGAGGCCCTCTTCACTGAGAGCGGGCTCCAGGTCCGCTCAAGGATTCGTGTGGGCGACAGGCTGTGGTGCTTCGTCCTGTGCAGGGGGCGTTAGAGCCTGCCCACCTCCCTCGCGAAGACCTCGAAGGTCTCCCTGTCGTAGAGGCAGAAAACGACCCTCTCCAGGCCCGTTGATCCCCTCAGGTATTCGGCCACCGCCGATGTCATGATCCTGGCGCACCTGTCCTTGGGGAAGCCGAAGGCGCCCGTGGAGATGGCTGGAAACGCGATGCTCCTCACACCGTGCTCATCGGCGAGCCTCAGGCTGCTGATGGTGGCGGACCGCAGCTTTTCGTCCTCATCCCCCTCACCCAGCCTGGGGCCCACCGCATGAATCACGTACTTAGCCTTCAACCTGCCCGCCGATGTTATGACGGCCCCGCCCACGGGGCAGTGGCCGATCCTATCACACTCCTCCTGTATCTTCCAGCCGCCTTTCCTGAGGATGGCGCCCGCAACCCCGCCTCCCATCTTGAGGCTGGAGTTGGCGGCGTTCACGATGGCATCCACCTCCAGCTCCGTTATATCCCCCTGTACGAGCTCCAGCACCCTGCCCCCGATGAGCCTCCGCACGGGAGGATGGTGGGTGGTGGGCGGATTATTCGTTTTCGGGTGTGTTCCCTCACCCCCCTCATGCAGGAGGCAGGCTGCCTGCCTATGCCCGTCCAGCCTGGCCAGGGGTGGGTCCACGGCGTTGCATAGCGCGTTGATGTAGAAGGGGCATCGGGGGTGGAAGCGGCAGCCGGGTGGTATGCTCTCGGCGCTGGGGGGCTCGCCCGGTATGGCGTAGAGGTCCCGCTGCAGGTTGTCGGGCCTGGGCTCTGGTACGGCCGCGATGAGGCTGAGGGTGTAGGGGTGCATCGGCCTCTCTATAACGCTCTCTGTGGGGCCCAGCTCCACCACCCTGCCCAGGTACATCACGGCGATCCTGTCCGAGAAGTGCCTGGCGGTGGCGATATCGTGGGTGATGTAGAGGAGGGTGATGCCATGCTCACGCCTCAACCGATGGAGGAGTAGGAGCACCTCGGCCCTGCTCGAGGCATCTATCATCGAGACCGGTTCGTCGGCCACTATGAAGTCCGGCTGGAGGGCGAGGGCCCTGGCTATGGCCACCCGCTGCCTCTGACCCCCCGATAGGTTGAAGACGTGCTTCCGAGAAAATTCCTCGGGGGGCTTTAGGCCCACATCCTCCAGGGCCTGCAGGACACGCCTCCGCCTATCCCCAAGGCCGTGTATGATGAGGGGCTCCTCGACTATCTCGCCCACGGTCATGAAGGGGTTGAGGCTGGAGTAGGGGTCTTGGAATATGGCCTGGCACCGCCTCCTGAAGCTCGAATGCTCCCCCCTCCCCATCCTAGATATGTCCTTGCCGTCGAAGAGGATGGTGCCCGATGTGGGCCTGAGGAGGCCGAGGGCGAGCCTGCCCAGGGTGGTCTTGCCCGAGCCGGACTCCCCCACCAGAGCCAGCATCTCGCCCCTGTATATGGCCAGGGATACGCCGTCCACGGCCTTCACAAGGGTTGTCCGTAAGAGCCCCTTTCTAGCCCTGAAGTACATCTTCACATCTCTAAACTCTAAAAGGGGCTCCATCATGCTCCCGCATGTAGATGGCACCGGGCCCTGTGGCCCGGGCCTATGGGGAGGGCTGCGGGGGATGTGCGGCTGCATGCCTCGAAGGTGTAGGGGCATCGGGGGTGGAATCGGCATCCCGGGGGTGGGTGGACCAGGTCTGGGGGGCTTCCGGGGATAAATTCGGGTGGGAGGGGGCTGCCCAGCCTCGGGGCGCTGCCCAGCAGCTTCTGCGTGTAGGGGTGGGCCGGGCTTGCGAGGACATCGCGGGTCGGCCCCAGCTCCACGATCTCCCCGGCATACATCACCCCCATCTTGTCGCAGAGATAGCTGGCCAGCCCGATGTCATGGGTGATGAATATCATGGATAACCCCCTCTCCACCTTCAGCCTCCTCAGCAGCCTGACGATCTGGGCCTGGATGCTCACATCCAGGGCCGAGGTGGGCTCGTCCAGGATCACCAGCAGGGGGTCCAGCACCAGGGCCATGGCGATGGCCACCCTCTGCTTCATGCCGCCGCTGAGCTCGTGGGGATAACGGTCATAGACCTCCTGCGGCAGTCCCACCATCCTCATCACGCCCATGGCCCTCCGCCTCGCCTCGGATGGCTCTACGCCCCCGCCGGCCAGGAGGGGCTCCGCCACCTGATAGCCCACCCTCAGCACCGGGTTCAACGAGTGCATGGAGCCCTGGAAGACCATGGAGATCTTCCTCCACCGGACCGTCCTTCGAAACTCCTCGCTCGGTAGCTTAGACACCTCCACACCGTCCAGCACTATCCTTCCCGAGAATAGGGCCGTGTTCCGGGGGAGGAGCCTCATAAGGCCAAGGCCCAGGCTGGTCTTCCCGCAGCCCGACTCACCCACAATCGCCAAGGCCTCCCCCCTATCCAAGGACAGGGTGACACCATCCACAGCCCTCACCACCCCCCTCTCAGTGGCGTAGTGGAGCCGGAGATCCTCAGCCAACAGGAGAGTCAACACTACCGCGTAAACGTAAGATGGAGGGGCTTTATTGGCGGTTCTTATGCAGAGGGAAGCCGTCGGGACGTTTCGGTTTGACCATGAAGGAAGGGTTTGGACCTTTCGCCTTGTATGCGGGTCGGATCGGAGCCTTCTTCTTAATGCTACAACTACCCTGATGATAAAGGCTAGACGTGGGGATGAACACTTGACGGAGAAGTTTCTTAGTGGGATGAAGGAAGAATCCAGATGAAGACCCGTAAACAACCATGGCCAGACGAATTCATCAACATGGCACGCGCAGGCTAGCCGTCTTCATCAGATGATCAGGGGCGGAATCATGGAATGGGCTCAGTAAAGATGAGCGGGAAAATGCCTAGGGGCATCGAGTCACATCAATAGAAAACTCCATGTCTTTAAAAAGGTGGCCCCTCTGGAATAGGGGTGTCAATCATGGGCTTCGCTAGGGCAAGGTTCAGACTGATGGGCGACAGGGGTAGCGTGGAAGGTGTTGCTCTTGTCGATAGTGGTGCCTGGTATACCATCATCGATGAAAAGCTAGCCGAATATTTAGGTGTGAAATATACAGGCTTATCGTTAATGTTAACATCATTTTCTGGACATAGAATAATGTGTCGCGAGGCAATAATAAGCTCAGTAGCCATTGAGGGAAAGACCGCACCCTCAGAATTGGTAGCGGTGTGCCCGATAACGGAACCGATAAGGGAATTGCTTAAGACTCAGGAAGTTGAGGATCGACTAGTTATAGGGGTTCATACCCTTGAAAGGCTGGGCTTCGCTGTAGATGTGGCCACCCATAAGCTCATCCAGTCACCTGGAATTTTAATGTTGATCACAATCCTCAGAGGGGTGTAGTAACCTGAGTCTTGTTGAATCGCTGGCGTCTTCAAAGGTTACATTGTTTCCATACATGCGATTCTTATGGGATGCTCGCTCACCCCACTTTCGAACCAGCCCCAACCTCTTTGCACGATAATGGTCGGCCTCGGAACAGACTAACTGATCCTTCTCAATCTGGGGTTGATCACCGGCTCGAGCCCCAGAGCCACCAGAACGAATGCCATAGCTGTTAATATTATGAGAAGCCCGGGGGGTAGGACCCACCACCAGAAGCCCAGGTATACCGCCCCGCTTCTGAAGCCGGATTCGAGGATCTGGCCCCATGTGGGTATGGAGGGGTCTCCGAGGCCCAGGAAGCTGAGCCCCGCCTCGGCGAGGATGGCTGAGGGGGCGAAGAAGATCATCTGGCCGAGGATGAATGGTGCGATCTGCGGAAACACGTGCTTGACCATGATCCTCCTCTTTGATGCTCCAAGGGCCACGGCTGCTTCGATCAGCTGACCACTTCTTATCTGCAGGAGCATGGATCTGACCGTTATGGCGAGGCCGGGCCAGCCGAAGGCCACGAGTATCAGGACCACGGTCCAGAGCCTGGGCAGCAGGGGCTGGAGGGCGAAGGTGAGGTAGATGAGGAGGGGCAGCAGGGGCACGTTGGCGGCGATGTCGGATGCCCTCTGTATCGCGGAGTCCACCCTCCCGCCCAGCAGACCCCCTATCATCCCCAGGGTGGAGCCTATGGCGGTGGCCAGGGTTGAGGTGACGAGGCCGAGGAAGAGGGCCACGGGGAAGCCGAAGAGGAGCCCCACCCCGATATCGCGCCCCAGGGAGTCGGTGCCGAGGGAGCCGTACGAGGACCCGCCCACCACGATCTTTACACTGGTCAGCCTGTCCCTCGGGTCGGGGGCCAGCATCTCCACCCTCACCGAATAGGCCCCTTTGAGGCTCCTGAACAGCGGCCCCTGGGGTCCCGCCGGCTGTCCGAAGAGGGCCTCCTCCACACCCCTGCTGAGAATCTCCTTGGGTGGGATGGAGGCCCCGTATTCCCTGGCGAAGAAGCTGGATAGGAGGGCGGCGACATCCTCCCCCCCGACCCTGAGGCGCATGGGTGTCTCCACGTAGCGGTGTATCGGCGGCTCCTCACCCGGTAGGGGGCCTGGCGGGACAAGAGCCGCCACCACGAGCCGGTGGCCGTCGGGCCTGGTGAGGGAGATGAATATCCGGGGAGGCCCATCGTGGTATGCCAGGTCCTGTAGGGTTATGGTTAGGAGGGTCGGGAACCTGTCGGAGGTGTGGTGGAACTCGGCCAGGTATGTGTGAATTACGCCTCCGGTCTCCACGGTCCTTGTGTGGGTGGGCTGCCGATACTCGAAGACTCTGTGCGGCGGGTAGTCGTTGGGGCTGAGGAGGCTGAGCCAGCCCGGCGGGGCGGCCTTGGGATTGTCCGCCCAGACCGCCGGGTCGCTCCAAGACTTCAGGCCGAAGTCCAGGGGGTATGTGAGCAGAACGTAGGCCGATACGGATGCCAGGATCAGGAAGAGGAGGGAGCCGGCCCTCCCCGACCCGGTGCCCAGGAACACCCTCAGACCGCTCCTCACGGGGGCCATCAGTAGGACACCCTGGGGTCCACGATGACGTACAGCACCTCCAACAAGAATCGGGCGGCCACGTAGATCAGGGTGAAGAGGTAGGTGAGGGCTATGATGAGCCCCTCATCGAGGGTCATTATCGCATCATAGTAGAGCCTGCCCATCCCGGGCCAGTTGAAGACGGTCTCGGTCAGGATGGCCCCGCCCATGGATCCCGCGAGGCCCAGGATCAGGCTGGTCAGGATCGGGGGTGCGGCGGCCCTGAGTATGTGTTTGCGCATCACATGGCCTTCCGGCAGGCCCTTGGCCCTGGCGACGAGGACGAAGTCTTCCTGGGCCACGTTCAGAACCATGGTCCGCACCACGTAGGTCCAGCTGCCCAGGCTGGCCAGCACCAGGGTGATGATGGGTAGCACCGCGTGCCAGAGCAGGTCGAGGGTCCGGATGAGGGGCTCGGTGGGCGGTGGGATGCTGTGGAGCCCACCGAAGGGGAAGACCCTCAACTGAAAGGATAGGGTCAGGATGAGGATTATGCCGAGCCACCAGGTGGGTGTTGCGTAGGATGCGGCGGAGATGTAGGATGCGGCCCTGTCCAGCCTGCTGCCCACCCGGGTTGCCAGCCTGACACCCACGGCGAGGCCTATGGCCGCCGTTATGGCCAGGGCGCTCGTCACCATGATTAGGGTGAGGGGGAGCCTTTCCAGCACGATATCGACGACCCTCGAGCTTCCCTGGAAGCTGCGGATGGTCCGGGCGTAGCCCAGGTCCAGGGTCAGGACCCGGAGCATGGTGGCCGGCAGCCTGTGGTACCAGGGGACGTTGAGGCCGTAGAATTCCATCAGCTGGCCCCTCTTCTCCAGGAGCACGCGCTCCAGCTCCTCCGGGTCGCGTATGGTCTGGGCCAGGGTCTGCCGGAGCCCCCGCAGCTCCTCGCCGATGACCGCCTGCAGTATCTTGTCGGAGAGGCCCGTGGCCCCCAGGGAGACCACCAGGATGAGGAGCACCGCCACCAGGACGCCCAGCAGCGTGAGCCCCCTGACCAGCAGGACCCGGCCGAGCCTACCCATCGGCCCTCGGAGGCCCCCTACCTCCTCCTTCTCCTCATGATGATGAGCGTGGATGCCGCGGCCGCCGCTATCGCCAGGGCTATCCCCAGCGCCAGCGGGGATATGCCGGGGGTGGGCCCGACGGCCCCCGTGCCTCCAGCCGGGCCCGCGGGCTCTGGGGGCGTGGGGGGCGCCGCCTGCAGGCTCAGGGTTCGCTCGGTGAGGATGGAGAGGGAGTCGCTGTGGGCCAGCAGGACCAGCTGATATAGACCCTTAAGCTGTGATGTGAGCTGTGGTGATAGGACCACTTCGAAGGTGTTGGGCCCGACCCTGGCCGCATCGCCCTTCGCAACGCTCCTCCCCGTGGATGGGTCGACCAAGAGGTAGGTTATGGCGATGTTCCCCGGCCCCCGGGCCTCCACCGTGACCCTGGCCGGCTCACCGATGGGGATCCTATCGCCCCTGACGGAGCCTATCTCGATGGGCCTGAGGGAGCCCCTGAACCAGGAGCCGGGCCTGTAGGGGTATGTGGGGTCCCTGAAGGCCTCGATCTCGGCGAACTGGGCCGCCGAGTCGAACCGGGCGAGCTTGAAGGGCCCGTTGCTGATCACCAGGTGCCTCTGATTCTCGAACCATTGGATTGCCGCCCTATACCTGTTTAGGGCCTCGGCCTTACCGAGCACCGGCGTCCCGGCGAGGGTAAACACGTTCTCGGGCATATCCTGCTTCTCCAGCAGCTCCTTCAGGACCCGCTGGACGAGGCGGGCGTCGAGGTCCACCACCAGGCTCAGCCAGGGGACGTTGAACCGCTGGGCCGCGGTATCGGTGTAGGCGGCCTGCCTCTTGGAGAACACCAGGATGTCCATGGCGTAGAGCAGCTCCCAGGGCATGCTCAGGCTGGATGGGGATGCGTATTCGGCGATGTAGCTGGGCACGAAGTGCCAGAAGTCCACATAGACCTCGAGGCTGGTGGAGTTCAGGATGCGGAAGCCGCGGAAGGTGTCGAGGTAGGGCCTTGACGTGGTGGCTATGGCGAACTCTATCCTCGACTTATCGGGGTTGTAGGCTATGTCGAAGGTCTGGTGTATGCTGTAGAGCACGTCGGCCATGCTTATCGGCTGCCCATGGTGCCACTTGGAGGAGAAGTACTTGGCGTAGTTGAAGACCGCCCTGCTGGTGGCCTTGGTTCCCGCCGCGACGGGAGCCCACCTACCAGCCGCCGCATCCCAGATGAAGGCATCCCGGGGCACCTCGAGCTTCCCACCGGGCCCCGCCGTCACCACGGTGAAGTCGGCCCTGAAGGGTATGGGGAGGCCCGTGAAGGGGTCCCTCCACAGCGGCGGGTCGTGCAGGGGCCTCCATATATCCAGGCTGTATATATCCCGGAAGCCGCCCACCGGGTTCCACGTGCTCCTCTCCGTCCACACCCAGAGATTCCCCACCGTCAGCTCTTTCTTGCCCGGAACGTGGGCCTCCCTCAGCGTCCAGATGCCCCGGGGGCCGGCGGCCAGGTCCTCCGTAACCCCCCTCAGCTCAGCCCTGGCCGGGAAGCTGTTTATGACGGCCGCCACCCAAATCCTCACGGAGTCCTCGATGCCGAGGCGGGTGGCCTCCCTGTAGAGCTCCGCCCTCTCCCGCTCATCCCTGAACTCCCCCCTGAAGATCCTCTGGCCCAGCTGGTCCAGCCTGGGGTTCTCGTACTGCCAGAACCCCACCTCCCGCCAGCCGGGCATGTTCCCCAGCCAGGGGGCATACATCTGGTTGATGAGGGCGAAATCATACCTTTCCAGGGTGAGCCTCCCCCAACCCTCGGTGTAGAGGTGCCACTCGAAGGCCTTGGGGTCGGTCCCGTAGACCTTCTGGATGGCTGGCCCGAAGAACTGATAGGACCTCTCAACCTGGAAGCCCTGCTTGGAGAGCTCCGAAGCGACCAGGTCCCCCACCTCCCGCCGCTCATCCTCCACCCTTATGATGAACCTGAGGCTGATGGGCCTACCCTGGTAGTGCCACAGCCCATCCTTCATCACGGCCCCAGCCCTGGTCATGGCTTCGGTGATGGTTCGCCGGGCATACTCGGGGTCGTACCGGATATTCATCTCCTTCACGAGGTCGAAAACCGTCAGGTAGTCGTAGTCGTAGGGGTTCACGTGGGCGACCATGGGGGCTGCGAGGCCCCTGTAGATCTCGCTCACCACGAAGCCCCTGTCGATCAGGAACTGGAGGGCATACCTGACCTCCCGGATGGAGAGGGGGTTCAGCTGCCCTGGGGGTGCCGGCGCCGGGTTCAGGATGATGGATATGGTGCTGGCCGGTGCCTGGTAGATCTTAATGTCCGTCCTCGCCAGAAGCTCTCGGGCCGCCGCCGTCTTCAGGCTGAACAGGTAGAGGTCGATATCCCCCCTCTGGATCGCCGCCGGGGCGATCTCCACCGCCACCGCCCGGAACCTGATCCTATCGACGCCAGGCCCCGGGCTGGTGTGGGGTGGCTGGAACTGGGGGTAGGCCGGGTCGATGGCGGTGAGCAGGAGGAGGGCGGAGATGAGCGTGACGATGCCGGGGTGCTTCAAGGCCCCTACGCCTTCCTGGAAGGATTGTTTCTGGCCCTCAGCCTTCTCAGGAATAGGAGGCTGGTGGCCGAGGCTGCCGCGAAGCCCACCACCAGGCTTCCCACCGCCCAGTAGGGCATGGGGATGGTGAGTGGTGGTGGCGTATATTCGCCGGCCGCGGGCTGCCTCCCACCGGCCTGCTGCTGGGTCAGCCTAAAGCTGCCCGTGAGGTTCTCAAACCGGGCCAGCAGGCCCCTGATCTGCTCCCCCAGCGTGTTGAAGCCGAATTCCGTGAAGAAGGAGGCTGTGGCGGTGTTCCCCGAGGCATCCGAGGCCGTGATGCTGTGGGCTCCCTGGCTCGAGATGGGCATGAAGATTCGGGCGGTGAACCTGCCCTGCGAGTCGGTTCTGGTGACCGCCACGAGGGCGCCGTTCACCTCGATGTACACCGTCAGGTCGGGGGAGAAGTTGGAGCCCTGGATGATGACGTCCTGGCCCGCGGGTCCCAGGGGTGGGCTGACGAAGATGGTGGGGGAGGCCACGGGCCTGATTCTGGCGAACCCGATCTTCTGGTTGAGGGGGCCGAACTCACCCAGCCTGGTGTCGGCCCAGACCATATAGACGTCGGTGTCGGTGGCCTTTATCGAGAAGTAGTCTCCTATGAACAGGCCGTTGGGGAAGCCGAAGTTGGGGTTGGAGGGGAAATCGGTGACCCGGGTGTTCTCCAGCCAGCTCCTCCCCCTGTCCTCAGACCTGGAGTAGTAGATGTGGTACCAGGACTCGGAGGGGTCTTGCCTAAAGTCGCCCCACATCACGTGGACGACGCCCTTCGGGTCCACGGCTACCGAGGGGAAGAACTGGAACCTGTCGGTGTGGTCGTCGTTCACCCGGATGGGCGCACTCCACCTCGCACCCATATCTTCGGACCTGATGATGAATACATCCCCGTCATCCAGCTCCCGCCCCTCGGGGCGGGCCACATAGACCATGTAGAGTGTTCCGTCGGGCGCCACGGCCAGCTGGGGGAATTCGGAGGCCCAGGCCCTGAAGGATGCTGTCCTGGGGCTGTAGTCGATCTCCGTTATCACCGCGGCCCTCACGGGTCTGAAGAAGGAGCGGCCTCCATCCCTAGACCTGGCGATCCACAGTTCACCCCTCCCCCTGAAGGGGCCATCATCCAGCGTGTCCACCCAAGCCACATAGAGCGTCCCGTCGGGGGCCACCGCCATGTTGGAGCCCTGGACAACCCTGGCCTTGGTGGGGTCGCCCAGCACCGACCTGACCGTGGGGCTCACGGCCACGGGCCTGGTCCAGGTCCTACCCCCATCCCCCGAGCTGGTCACCTCAATAGTTGTCTCGACCACGGGGTCTCCGAAGAAGAAGAACTGGCCGCCCAGGATTACGATGATGCTGAGCTTGAGCTCGAACTTGGTGTATGAGACGTAGATTCTGTCTCGGGAGGTGTCGGTGGGGTCGGGGCCCACCACCATCCACGGCTTATCCAGGAAGCCCACCGATACCTCCCCAGCCTTGCCCTGGGTCACAGTGGGGTCGACGCTCACCCTCACACCAGCCCTTGACGCCACCCGCGATGGCCCCCAGACGAACCCGCCATCGGAGCTGGAGGCCACCGCCACCGTCGAGACAACGGCCTGGTAGGGTATGGAGTATATCGAAAACTCCTCGAGGCCGAGGGAGATCTGGGCGGCGTACGCATTCCCCCTGCGGTCAAAGGCCACCGTCGGGTCGCCCGCGGAGCCCAGGTCGTAGGCGGGATACTTCGGCTGGAAGGGGCCCTGCCAGGTGGCCCCACCGTCCAGACTCACGTAAATGGCGATGTTGGGCAGGTTGTAGTCGATCAGCCCCAGTATGAGGTGGTCCGGGTCCTTAGGGTTGACAGCCAGGTGGGGCTCGGTCTGGAAGGGTAGGCGGCCGAGGTCCCTGGAGACTATCAGGTTGCGGCTGAACTTGGGGGAGGGGCTTCTGTAGGGAACCAGCCCCGCGGCCTGGGCCGGCGCCGCGGCCGTCCTCTCACCCTCCCACCTCTCCCCGCCCCACAGGGCATTCAGCGCCGGGTCCATCCCCCTCGCTGCAAGCCCCACGCGACCAGAGAGGAGCTTCGATATGGGCGCCAGGAAGCCGAAGGGCCCTTGGTCCGGGATTAGTGGGTTAGGGGGAGCCCCATCCCCACCCGAGGCCTGAATCGTCGGTAGTGTCAATAGGAGAAGGAGGAGCGAGAGGGCCAGGGTTCGAGCTGGGCCTGACATAGCCTCTAGTAGGGCACGGCTCGTTTATATGCTATGCTGTGCTTGAAGGCCGGTCGTCTATCCCGCTGATGCTGGACGCCTCGACCTGATGAGCTGTAGCCAGGCGCCCGCCGCGGCCGCGGCGGCAGTGGCGATGGCTATGATGCCAACCATCTGGACCTCCTGTGAGAGGGCCGCCCGCACATCACCTATTTCTCTCCTCAGGGATTCGGCCGTATTCCTCTGCTCACTCTCGAGCGCCTGGATGGAAGAGCGCAGGTCCTGGAATCTCCGTGCTGTATCGGCCTCTATGGCTTTAAGTTGATTCTTGACGGTGGCCAGGTCTGTGTTGATGGTGTTCAGGTCCGTCCGGAGTCTCTCTAGGTCCGTGTTGATCGTGTCGATGTCTTTCCTGAGCCTCTCTAGGGCATCCTTTGTTTCGGTTAGGGCCCTGGAGAGCCGCGCGTCCAGGTCGTCCAGCCGCTTCACGGCTTCGCCCAGCTCAACCTGTGTCAGCGATATCACCTGGAAGGGTTTGACCGGCTCGGACCTGGAGACGGGTACCCATCCTTCGAAGGTATCGTAGATGTATCCGATGGCGCCGTAGATTATGTAGGTGCCGCCCACATTGGCCAGCACGCGGTAGGTGATGGTCACCCTTGAGGTCTGATTGATGTTGCTGGATTCGCCCACGAAGACGACCGTCCTGTCGTCAAAATCGAAGGCGCTGCGCAGCACGCCGGACGCTCCAAAGCTGGCCTCCTCGATCTGGAAGCCTGAAGGCACGGTATCGAGAACCGCCCAGAACCTGGAGCCGGTCGAGCTGGCGGTGACCCTCACCATGAAGGATTCGCCCTCCCTCACCCTCATCTCACCCGTCGGCGTTATCAGGGTTTTCGATACAGAGGTTGATTGGGCCTCGGCGGGCACCAAACCTGTTAGCAGGCTCGACGCCAATAGGAAAGCCAGGAACGCACGTCCTATGTTTCTATTCATTTCCAAGCTATCACCTCCCACCCATATTTATTGATTGCCGGGTTGTCCTCGTCCGGAAGCCGTTTGGGTGTAGCCCCCCTCTAGCCCGCTCAAAGATGCGCTGGTAAATGCTACCGGCTTCTAAGCGGTGTTCGGGGCCAGCAATAATATAGCCTGGTGTGGTGGCTCCGGGCCACCTTGGAGTTCAGAAGGCTGGGGAGGGATGGCCCCCTGATTCCAGTCCTCGGGATGGGCACCTGGGGGCTGGGGGGCTACAGTTGGCCCGACTACTCCCGTGACAGGGAGGTGGTCGAACTGCTGCGATACGGCATCGAGAAGGGCCTCACACTGATCGATACGGCCGAGATGTACGGGGCCGGGCACTCGGAGGAGCTGGTGGGTGAGGCGATACGGGGCTTGAGGGAGAGCGTGTTCGTAGCGACCAAGGTGCTTCCCGACCACTTCCGTTATGATGATGTCCTGCGGGCGTGTGAGCGGAGCCTTCGGCGGCTGGGGACGGATAGCATCGACCTGTACCAGCTGCACTGGCCCAACCCCAGGGTCCCGATCAGGGAAACCATGAGGGCCCTCGAGCGGTTGGTGGACGAGGGAAAGGTCCGTTACATCGGGATAAGCAACTTCTCCGTGAGGGAGATGGAGGAGGCCAGGGCCGCCCTTTCAAAGCATGATATCTACGCCAACCAGGTGGAGTACAGCGTCCTGGAGAGGGGGATAGAGGAGGAGCTGCTGCCCTACTGCCAGAGGGAGGGGATCACCGTCATCGCCTATAGCCCCTTGGCCCAGGGCCGGGTCTTCCAGGGCAGGGCCGCCAGGGTCCTCGAGGAGGTGGGGAGGAGGCTTGGGAAGAGCATCGCCCAGGTAGCCCTGAACTGGGTGATATCGAAGGAGGGCGTGGTCGCCATCCCAAAGACGTCGAAGAAGGCCCACCTGGATGAGAATTTGGGGGCCCTGGGCTGGCGTCTCTCCGCGGAGGACCTCCAGATCCTCCGCAAGCTATGATACCCGGGCTTTGGCTCTAAATCCCATCGGTGGAAGGATTTAACAGGAGGGTGGTCGAGGGCTGGGTGAAGGGCCCATGGGTTTAACGGAGTGGATCATCCCCCGCGAACACTTCTATTTCGACCTGCTGGAGAGGCAGGCTGCCGTGGTGCTGGAGGCGGCGAGGCGGCTGAGGGGGCTCGTGGAGGGCTCTGGGGATTTCAGCGCCACCCGGAGATCCATCAAGGAGCTGGAGCATGCCAGCGACGAGGTGGTTCATCAAATATATGAACGGCTCAACAAGAGCTTCATAACACCCTTCGACCACGAAGACCTGGCGAGGCTGACATCCCGCCTCGACGATATTCTCGACTACATATACGCCGTGGTGAACAGGCTCGTCCTCTACCGGGTCGGGGAGATACCGTGGCAGGTCCGGCAGTTCGCGGAGATCATTGAGAGGTGTGTGCAGGATGTGCAGAGGGGCGTCATGGGATTGAGAAGATTAAACCATGATGAGATCAACGGCGCGTCCATCGAGGTTAACAGGCTGGAGAACGAGGCGGATGAGCTCCTCAACCAGGCCGTGGCCTCCCTCTTCGATGGGCGAGACCCCATGGAGGTGATCAAGATGAAGGAGATATACGAGTTTCTGGAGGCTGTGACCGATAGGTGTGAAGACGTCACCGATGTGCTGAGGGACATCCTGATAAAGCACACCTAGCTCGGTACCGGCGCCTCCAGGCCCACTATCAGCATCGCCAGCTTCGTCACCAGGTATGCGGATAGGGCGGACATGGGTATGGTCAGCACCCATGCGAGGAAGACATGGCGGGCAACCCTCCACCGAACATGGTGTGAACCCGTCGTCACGCCCACCCCCATTATGGAGCCCGATACGGTCTGTGATGTGCTTAGGGGAAAGCCGATTCTGGAGGCGATGCCCACCACGAGGGCTGCCGCGGTCTCCGCGCAGAACCCCTGCCATGGCTGTAGTCTCGTCAGCCTGAAGCCCATGGTCTTCACGATTCGCCACCCGCCGAAGAAGGTGCCCGAGGCCAGGGCCGCGAGGCTGATGAGGATGGCCCAGAGGGGGACCGCGAAGTCCGCCTGCGCCCGGTAGTAGACGAGGAGGGCCGCCATGACCCCCGCCGTCTTCATGGCGTCGTTGGCGCCGTGTGTGACTGAGAAGAAGAGGGAGGAGAGGATCTGGAGCCGGCCGAAGTACTTATTCACATGCTCCTTAGCCATCCGCCAGAAGATTCTGACCAGCAGGGCCACGAAGCCGACGGCTGAGAGGAATGCTATGATGGGGGCTGAGGCCATGGGCACCACGATCCTCCTGACCACGGAGCCGAACTCGACCACCTCGAAGCCGCCCACCGCAATCCCGCTCCCGATGAGGGCCCCCACCAGAACCTGGGTTTCTGATATGGGCAGCCCCTTATAGTATGTGAAGACATCCCAGATCATGCCGCCCAGGAGGGCGGTGATGACCAGCATACCCGATACGATCTCGGTTCTGATGATACCCTTCCCTACGGTAGTGGCCACGGCCTCGCCTAGGAATATGCCCATCAGGTTACCCAGTGATGCCAGGGTGACGGCCTGCAGTGGCTTCAGGACCCCGGTGGAGACGATGGTGGTGATAGAGTTCGAGGCGTCGGTGAAGCCGGACCAGAAGGTCCATAGGAGGAGCATCACTAATGCGGCGATCAGCAGCTCCGTCAAGTCCCAGCCGGTTCGGGCTGGCCTTGAGCCTCAGCCAGGGCATGGAGGATGGCGGCGAAGGAGGTCTCCATTGTAACGAGGCCCCCGGTGGGTCCTCCCTCTCCCACCACCAGATACTCGTTGGGTGAGTGGGCGAGCCCGCCATGCCCCAGCCCGCCCTCGACGAAGGGCAGGTTTAGGGGTGGTTCGGCGAACATGGAGAAGGGGGCGCTCCCGGCCAGCGTGGGCCACCTCTCCACCTGCTTCCCGAAGCTCCTATACACCCTCCACACCGCCTGCACATACTTGTTCTTGTAGCTCATCCTGGCGGGGTTGTAGCCCTCCTCGAGCACGCGTATTTCGACCTCGGGGTATCCCATCCTGTCCAGGTGCCGGCGTATCAGGGGCAGCACCTTCTCCCTCCTCATGTTGGGGACCAGCCTCACATCCATCTTGGCTGTAACCTTGTGGGGGAGTAGGGTCTTGGTGCCCGGTCCCGTGTACCCGGCCCATATCCCGTTGATGTTGAGGGTGGGTGAGAAGAGGTATAGCTTGAGGGCCTCCAGGCCCCGCCTGTCGCCGATGAACCGTTTCACCCTCATCTGCTCCTTAACCACATTCTCGTCGAAGACATTACTCAGCTCCTCCAGCAGCTCCAGGTCCTCGGCGGTGGGCACCGCCACATCGTCGTAGAAGCCCTCGATGAGGACCCTGTTCCCATCCTCGGTGGTCATGGTCGAGAGGGCGTGGATGAGCCGCCACACCGGGCTGTCCACCCAGGCCTTATTGCTGCCGTGGATACCGAATTCGGTGGGGCCCCGTCCCCACCTGGCCCCGTCCAGCTCCACCTCGAAGTAGACGATCCCCTTGACGCCCAGGTATTGCACCGCCCTGCCGACCCGATTCTCGGAGGGTATGGGGAAGAAGAGCACGTCCGCCCTTCTCAGGCTCTGCTGCATCTTTTCGATGAACCTGGGCAGGTTCCTGCTGCCCAGCTCCTCCTCCCCCTCTATGGCGAAGATGAGGTTCACCGGCAGCTCCCCCTCCACGTCACGGATCAACTCGCAGGCGTTGAGGAAGGCCATCAGCGCCCCCTTGGTGTTGTAGGCCCCCCGCGCCACGATACACTGGCCGAAGGGGCTCAGCTCCACCACCCGACCCTCGAAGGGTGGGACTGTCCAGCCCGGCTCGTCCGCAGGCATGGTGTCATACATCCCGTAGAGCAGCACTGTGAGGGGTCGGCCGGCATCATACTCCCCGTATACCACCGGGTTGCCACCCGTCTCCACGAGGCGTACACTCTTAGCCCCGAGGGCCGAGAGGTGGCCCGCCACCAGCTCGGCGCACTCCCTGATACCCCTACCCTCCGGGCTCACAGAGACCTGGCGGACAAGCCCCTGAATCCTGGCCAGATGCTCACCATACCTGGACTTGGCGGCCTCCCGTATACGGGCTATGTCCACGAGGGAGTGGGGATACGCGACCTATAAATTCATGAACCCAGGGCCGATCCGCGGCCTGCGGGAAGGCCTTTCTCACTCGAGCTCCTTCGGCCTCCCCCGGACCACCACCTTCCTGTACACCTGTGTGGGTGGCCGCTGAATACCATCTACGGTGAGCAGGTCATCCACCTTAATCCCGAAGAGCTCCTGGTTCTCCACCAGCATGGGGTGTATTATGGACCAGTCCCGCTCGTCGATGGGCAGCAGCTCCCCACCATTCAACTGGTTCTCCTCAACCATGCCCCGGGGGTCTCGGATGTATATGGCGCCCCCACTGGCCAGGGAGAAGAGGTTGCTGCCGGGGTAGGGGGTGTCGAGCTCGATGAGCCTGCCCTCCCAGAGCCTGACGCCGTTGAGGATCGCGAAGCCGCCTCCGTTCAGGGGGTCTCCCGCCATGAAGGACTCGGCCAGATAGTCGAGGCATGTCCCGTTGATCACAACCCTGGGGCTGCCCACCGCGTTGATCAAGGGCCTGCCCGCCGCATTCCCGAGGACGAACACCTTCCCCCCCTTGGCCGCATACATGAAGGTCTGGCCCACGTCGCCGTGGACCACCAGCCGCCCGGCCCTCATAATGTTGGCCAGCTGATCCTGGCCGGCGCCGTGGACATGTATTTCAGCCCCATCCAGACCGGAGGCCAGGTAGTCCCCCGAGTCCCCGTACACATCGATCCTGGTCCCATGGCTCCTCGGGCCCAGGCCGCTGCCTATGAAGCGCTGCCCCCGGGTGTTGTATACGATGAGCCTCCTCCAGCCCAGCCTGTGGGCGGCCACGATAAACCTGGCCAGGCTATCATCACCCTCGCTGGGGAAGCCGAGGGAGTCTATGACCAGCGTCCCGTGCCCGGGCCCGGCGGGTGGTAGGCTTAGCCTCCTCTCCCAGTCCACCCTCGCATAGAGGGAGCCGGGTGACGACCCGACCAGGGGGGTGGCGTCCAGTATCTCGTTGATGGCGTCCTCCAGGTACTCCAGCAGACGGCCCCTCTTCTTACCCCCCAGGTCGAAGGGTCGGTCGAAGAGGAGGGTGAGGCACTGCAGGGCCAAGCCCTTCTCGTATTCACCTGCCTTCGCGCACCTCTTCACCTCATCCAGCAGGTCGAGGCAGGCCGAGTAATCGGCTCGCCTCATAGTGTCGGCCAGGGCCTCAAACATCTTGAGGGGGTCTCCCGTCTTCAAAAGCTCCTCGATCTTCACCCCGCCCTCCAAGGGCTTCTCGGGGCGGGGGGGCTTGAAGGTGGATTCGCGGGTCAGCCCGCACCCCACCACCCTGCCGAACTTGTCCGTGCAGATGAGGGTGGGTCTCCCCTCCCCGAGCCTGACCGTGTAGATGAAGGCCCCCCCATCGGTCCAGCTGCCCCCCCGGGCGTTCCAGTAGATGTCCGCGAACCGATATGGGATCCTCCCATCCCTGGCGAGGCTCCTGAGGAGGGCGTTGATGGCCTGTCTCTCGGAGGCGATAACGCCGATCTGGACATCATTATCTTGAAGGCAGAAGACCTGGGGTCTGAGCATGGATGTATCGGTGATGCCGAGGAGGTGGAGCATCTTATTGTAGGGGTCGCTCTCCGCCACGATGAAGAACCAGGGGCCGTCGGGCGAGCCGTGTATGTGCGTGACCTGTATCTGGTGGTATATCCTCCGCTTCGACTCCGGCAGCATGTAGAAGTCCCGCTCGGTGGTGGGGGCCATCGCCTCGAGCAGGTACTCCATATCATACCCGTAGACGCGGCGCCAGAGGTCGAAGAGCAGCGCGGCCACCTCCGTGTCGGTGAGGAAGAGGGGGTACATGTTCCGCTGGGCCAGGTATTCGCAGATGGTGTGGTAGTTGGAGAAGTCGCCGTTGTGGACCAGGGCCTGGTGGAGCCCCACGAAGGGGTGGGCCCCCCCGGGATGCCAGACCCTGCCCTTGGTGGGATACCTGTGGTGCCCTATCCATACATGGGCCGAGAGGTCCTCAAGCTTATAGTAGCGTATCACGTCGTCTCCGTACCCCACCAGCTTGAGGACGATCATGTTCTTGCCGTGGGAGAGGACGAATGCCTTCTTCTCGCCCAGGGAGGAGTAGAACTTCCTGTTCAACATGTACGAGTTCTGGTAGACGATCTCGTCCTCCACCCTATGGGCGGGGAGGCCCTGCAGGCCGTGGGTCTCCACAAAGCCCCTCAGGACCTCCTCCCTCACCCGCACAAAGTATCGGTAGACCTCCGGCGGTGGCACCTCCAGCCCGATGCTCCTATAGTCTTCGACCCTATCCACCCGGTAGTGCTCGTGGACGTCGAAGACCGGATAGATGTGCTCACCCTCAACCCTTTCGCGGACGGAGGGGTCGAGGTAGGCCACCTGAACTATATAGTCCTCCTCGAGGATCTTGGGGCTGACGCCCATCTGTTGGGGTGATAGGCCGGCGGCGGCTATCCCCCCTCCCTTCCCGTTCCCCCTATTCTTCATCTGCACGAGGGCTTGGAGGAGATACCTACCCTCAATCCTCTCGGTGCAGGCGACCCCTATAACACCACACCCACCCTCCGCCTCCAGTTTCCTGGCGGGTAGGGATAGGCCCTCGACCAGCCGGCTTCTCGTGTGGATGAGGCGGGTAGGGTCAATCATAGCGGGGTCCGTAGTAAACGAGGAGGTCCTTCCTACCCCTCAGCTCACGGATGCTTCGGAGCCCCAGGGCCCTCAGGATGTTCTTCAGCTCGATGGCCCACGCCCTGTAGAGGTTTACGATCCTCCTCGCCGCCCACTCCACATCCAGCAGCTGGCTGAGCTCGGCATCCGTGGTGGCTATACCCACCTGGCAGCCCCTCCCCCTCTCACAGTTGCCGCATTGGGTGCAGCCCACGGCTATGGCCTCCGCGCTCCCTATCACGCATCCATCCGCCCCCAGGGCGATGGCCTTGGCGATGTCATGCGCCGTCCTGATCCCGCCGCTCGCCATCACGACGATGTCGTCCCTCACCCCCTCCTCAACCAGATACCTGTGCACCTTGGGGATGGCGAACTCGATGGGCATGGCGATATTCTTCTTGGCGAACTCGGGCGCCGCGCCCGTGCCCCCATACCCCCCGTCCAGGTGTATTATGTGGGCCCCGGCGTAGTAGATGCCGATGGCCACCATGTCCACATCGATGGGCGTCGAGACCTTCACGGATACCAGCATGTTGGGGTTTATCGTCCTGGCCCAGTCCACATGCTTCTTGTGGTCCTCCACGGAGTAGACGCTGTGGAAGGGGAAGGGCTGGTAGAGGCTTACGAAGGGGACGGCTTCACGCATGGCGGCCACGGTCTCGGTGTTCTTATCGGCCAGCAGATGGCCGCCGAGGCCGGGCTTGGCCCCCTGCGCATACTTGAACTCCATGAACCTGCAGCGCAGAAGCGTCTCCTCCCTCACCCCGAACATGCCCGTGGAGACCTGTGTGATGACGTGGTCCTTGTAGGGTATCAGCGCATCGGGGTAGCCTCCCTCGCCCGTGGATGTGAAGGTGTTGTACATCTGGGCCGCCTTGGCCCGGGCCACCATGAAGTTCAGGCTCACGGAGCCGTAGGACATGCCCGCCCCGTACCAGGGGCATGAGATGGTGATGGCGGGGCCATACGACTTCCTGTTTAGGGGTAGGGAGATGTCTATATCCTCATCCTCGGGTAGGCGCTCCGAGGGGGGTAGGTACTTGAAGCCGAGGCTGTCGAACCCATCCCCCCTATTACCGACCCGATACTCCAGGCCCCCGGGCGGTGGCCTGCCCGTCATGGCCTGCCAGTATGTGGCCAGGATCAGCTCCCTCGTCCATCCCTCGTGGCCGAGGGCCGAGTCCTCGCGAAAGACTTCTCTGGGGAGCCGCTCCAGCCCCCGCTGAAGGTTCTCTCTATGTTTCTGGATGGCCGAGGGCCACATCTTATCTCGCCCCCGCATACTCAATGTCGCCGAAGGCTTCCCGCACCATGTCTTCGTAGAAGATGCCCCTCCCCACATCGCCCCTCAGCCTCCGCCCGTCCCGTTTGCCCATGGCGCTCAGGGCCTCGATGAACTGCTCGTGCCATGCGGCCATCAGGTTGGTGAGCCGCTGGGCCCCCCACTCGGGATCGAAACGCCTGGGCGAGACCCTGAACACACCCCCACGGCCGGTGATGCGGGCCTGCAGGGCTATGTGCAGACTCGTATCTATGCCCACCGCGTCGCAGCCGCAGAGGACCGCCTTTGGTACGTGCTCACCCATCAGGATGCCGCCCGTCGCCAGCAGCGTAACCTGATCCCTCACCCTGGCATGGACCAGACGGGTGTGAACGGCCCGTATCACGTCCTTGATGTGCCTGCGCGCCCCACCGATGTTTCTCCCATCCGGGGGGGCCGTCAGGTGTATCCCGTCATATCCCATCTGCACCAGGCGAAGCGCCCTCTCCTCAATCGAATCGTCGGCGGAGACCCTGGCAATCACTATATCGGCCCAAACCCCGCTTCTGGGTGGAAAAGGTTCCCCTTGAATCTCCACCTCTACGAGGGGGATGGCCGGCCCCCCAGGCCCCAGCCGGTTCACCTGCTCGGGGGTGATTATGGGGATCGAATACAGCCTGCCCGAGGCGGGGAGCGTGAGGTAGGTGTCCACTCTGAATAATGCGAGGGTGCCGCACCTCCTCGCGGCCTCCACCACCGCGGCGATGGTCTCCCGGTTCAGCCACCCCGTCTCTGCACAGTCGAAGAGCACGGGAAGCTCGATGCGGACCGTCTTAACAGGCGTGCTTTCCCCATCGAACTTTAGGTATTCGGGCCTCCGGCCTATGTCCACGGCCGTCGAGATATACTCACGGCCCATCTTGCCGTCTCTCGTGGGCCTGACGATCTCCGACATGTCCAGCCAGATGGAGTCCCAACCGGGCCCCGCGAATGGCCCCCTATAGCCCATGCCCTTCACCAGCTCCTTCCCCTCCCGTGCCTCATACCAGATGGTGTAGACATCCTCCGGCCTGTAGCCCAGGAAGGCCATGCTGCGGAACTCCCTCCCCCAGACAACATCCTCGATGACATCGGGATACTCCTGCTTACAACGCATGCAGCCGGTGCACAGATCCTTCCGGGGGCGGAATCCCCCCAGGGGCCCGCTGAAAACCCCATAGATGCATGGGCGGTCCAGCAGGACCCTCCAACGCGCCCTAAACTTGCTCCAGAGGGTCCCATCGACAAGCTCCCGATAAAACCTCCCTGTGAAGAGGGCCCTCCAGTTAGAGGGCTTGAAGACCTCGCTCAATATGTAGGTGTGGAATTCCCGGAGCAGGAGGAGGGCCAGCCTGGATTTCCGTACGATCGGCTCGTAGCGGTTTGGCTCCCGATAGAGGGGCGGAGCCCTGCGCGTCTCGATCCTAAACCTCCTGTAGGGGCCTGAAAGCTCGAAGCCACGGAGCAGCAAGGGGGAGGCGCCGGGTCCGCCCACGAACCCGGCCCCTTTCCCAAACAAATATAAGCAAGACGGTAGATCTGATGAACGATCATGACAGAAGAAAGGGAAAAACAGAACATCCGTTCAAAAGGCCTGCCCCCAGAGACCCAGCCGGGTGAACGCCTGGTGATCGACGAGCTGGATAGGAAGCTCCTCATGGCCTATCAGCTGGACTCCCGCAGGTCGCTGCGCGAGATCGCGGGCGAGCTGGGCGTCTCCCCGGCAACCGTGCTGGCCCGAACCCGAAAACTGGAGCGGGCCGGGATCATAAAGGGGTACACTGTCATGCTGGATTACGAAAGGTTGGGCTATGAGCTGACGGCCATCACAGAGATCGTGGTTTCGAGGGGGAGGCTGCTCGAAATGGAGAGGGAGATCGCCAAGATGCCGGAGGTCTGCGCGGTCTACGACGTCACCGGTGAAACCGATGGTATCGTTATCGCGAAGTTCAGGAGCCGGGAGGAGCTGAGCCGGTTCACCAAGAGCCTGTTGGCCATGCCTTTCGTCGAAAGAACCAACACCCACGTGGTCCTTACGACCGTCAAAGAGGATTTCAGGCTACCACCCTAGGTGCAGGCCTGCCTATGCTCCACCCATGGAACCAGACGAGAAGTGAGGGTGCTGAATAGCGGTCCATCAAGGCTCTGAGACAAGATGGGAATTTGCATTTCGAACCCCCCTCTTCGGTGATCACAGAGTGGTCACTATGTCAACGGATGTTAGACTATCATTGCGCCCTGCCATTATCCACGAGGTGATGAGGGGCAGCAGCCGTAATACCTCCGCCCCTTCACCAAATCAGGCGTAGACGACCATCTCTTCCTCCCCACGCCTCCTCTTCCTCCTCAACACCCGATCAACGATTGCCCTGAACACCTCATCGCTTAGCTCCATCACTCCCTCATCACAGGGCTTGCCCGTGACACGCTCCACTTCGCGGTCTATCTCCAGGCGATCCTCGTGGGTGGTCATCGCCAGAAGCCCGAGCTCCAGCAGCCTCTCCACCACCCTAATGCTCACAATGGGGGCCCATCACCCGGGGTTCCTTAAGCCTAACACAGGAACATCCCCCAAGCCATCGCTCCTCTCCCGGCGCTTGGTTCCAATGGTTATGGGGTTTGGTGCCGCAGATCTTTCCTCAGCGGACCCCGAGCTGTTCTCGACATAAACAAATAGTGGTCGATGCTTTGGTGATGGCAGGTTGGGGGTGGACTTTACACCCATAATCCCCAGGCAGCGGCTGGAGCTGCACCAGTTAAGAGGCAGGAGCTTCGCGCTTGATGCCAGCATCGAGCTGTACCAGTTCCTCGCCCTGATACGGAAGCCGGATGGGGAGCCCCTCAGAGATTCAAGAGGTAGGGTCACGTCACACCTGGTAGGGTTGCTCTTCAGAAGCACCAGGCTGCTGGACGAATACGGGATGAGGCTTATCTATGTATTCGACGGTGAACCGCATCCCCTCAAGGGTGAGGTTCTGAGGCGGAGGAGGGAGGCCCGTAGGAGGGCGTATGAGGAGTGGAGAAGGCTCCTCACAGCGGGAGACCTTCGGAGGGCCTGGTCCAAGGCCGTGGTCTCCTCTACACTCACCCATGAAATCATCCAGGATGCGAAGACCCTCCTGGGGCTGATGGGCATCCCCTATGTGGATGCCCCCTCCGACGCCGAGGCCCAGGCCGCATACTATTGCGGCACCGGTGCCGTCTGGGCCTGCGGAAGCAAGGACTACGATTCCATCTTGTTCGGCGCGGACCGGCTCGTGCGGTACCTGACGATTCAGGGAAGCGAATATATGCCCAGCAAGGGCCTGTTTAGGAGCCTCAAGCCCGAGCTGGTCGATGCGAAGAGGGTGTCAACCCTCCTCGGGTTGGGCAGAGAGCAGCTGGTCGATGTGGCTATCCTGATGGGGACGGACTATAACAGGGGGGTGTTCGGGATCGGCCCCAAGAGGGCCCTGGAGCTGATTCGGCGTTTCGGCTCCATCGAAAATCTGCCGAGCCATATCAGGGCCCGGGTCGACCCGAACTTCGAGGAGGTTCGAAGGGTCTTCCTCCACCCGAGGGTTTCAGAAACCCCCCCTCCCCCCTTCAAGAGCCCCGACGAAAGGGGCATCCTCGACTTCCTCGTCAACGAGCGTGGCTTTAGCCGTGAACGGGTCATGACCGCCATAGAGCGGCTGAGGAGAGTCCAGGTGAGCCTGGCCCAAGAGCCCCTTTCAAAATATGTCTAGGTGGGCCAGGCACCATTTATCCCACCCCGCTCCCACGCGGTGGCGAGGGTGCCCCACGAGTTCGATGTGGTGGTGGTGGGGGGAGGCGTGGTGGGATGCAGCATAGCGAGGGCCCTCGCGGGAAGAACCGGGAGGCTCAGGGTGGCCCTGGTGGAGAAGGAGATCACCCTCGCAGCACACACCAGTGGAAGAAATAGCGGGGTCATCCACTCGGGCTTTCACCTCAAACCGGGCACCCTTAGAGCAAGGCTGTGCGTTGCCGGGGCCCGGAGGCTCAAGAGGTACTGTCGGGAGAGGTCCATCCCCCTCCTGGAATCCGGGACCCTGCTTCTCGCCACATCGGAGCGGGACCTCCCCATCCTCAGGACGCTGGAGGAGAGGGGGAGGGCCAACACGGTCACGACCCGATGGGTTGAGGCCAGAGAGATCAGGGGCATCGAGCCCTACGCGGCCGGGCTTGCCGGTCTCCACGCCCCGGAGGATGCTATCCTAGACCCCAAGGTCTACGTGGCCACCCTGGCGAGGGAGGCCGTGGCGCGGGGCGTGAGCCTTATCCTCGCCACCAGGGTTGAGAATATAGGGGGGAAGGGGCCCCTCACGGTCACCACCAATCGTGGACTGATAAGTGCCAAGTTTCTGATAAACTGTGCCGGAGCCCACTCGTTGAAGATCGCCCGGCTGATGGGGCTCGGACACGACTACACCATGGTGCCATTCAGGGGTGAATACTATGAGCTTCCCGAGAAGTATGGCTTCCTGGTCCGGTCCGCCGTCTACCCAGCACCCGACCTCCGCCTCCCATTCCTTGGGGTCCACCTCACCAAGACCACGGATGGAAGGGTGCTGGTCGGCCCCAACGCGGTGCCCGCCTTCGGGCCCGAAAACTACTCATGGTCCCAGACGCGCCCGGGCCAGGTCCTCTCCCTCCTCGCGAGCAGGGCTGGAGGCCAACTCATGGCGAAGGCTTCCAACATCACCTTCGCCTTCAGGGAGATGTTATGCTCACTCTCCAAGACATTGACCATTCAGAGGGCTAGGAGGTTGGTCCCCCACCTAAGACCCTGGATGGCGGAGAGGGGCTTCAGCGGGGTGAGGCCCCAGCTGGTGGACCGGTGGGGGAGGTTGGTGGACGACCTGGTCCTGGTCCAGGGTGAAACCTCCCTCCACATCCTCAACGCCATCTCACCGGCCCTCACAGCCTCCCTGGAGCTGGCGGATTACGTAGTAGACCTGCTGACAGCCGGGGGATTCGTGGGGGGCTAGGCTTCCCGCCACTTGATGCTGCAACCGAATGGCCGGGTCTCGGTGATGGGCGGCTTTTCCCCCCGGAGCAGGCTGTCGAGGACGTTTCGGAGATCGTGCCTCGTCACCGAGTTCGGGTCCTTACTGTCATCGATCCTGCCATGGTAGACCAGGGTCCTCGCCTCGTCGAAGACGAACACTTCGGGTGTGACCGTGGGCCCATACGCCCTGGCCACCTCCTGGGTTTCATCTCGGAGATATGGGAAGTTGAAGCCCTTCTCCCTTGCCCTCTTAACCATGTTATCGAAGCTGTCTTCGGGAAACGCCTTATCGTCGTTGGAGTTGATGGCCACCAGCTGAACCCCTTGAGGCTCATAATCCCTCTGGATGGCTATCATCCTGTCCTCGTAGGCCTTCACCACCGGGCAGTGGTTGCAGGAGAAGATGACGACGAGCACACGCTTATCCCTGAAGGACTCAAGGCTGTACGTCTTCCCATCCACCCCCTTGAGGTGAAAGTCTGGCGCCCTCTCACCTATCCTCAGCGGCCTCGTGGGCAACAGCATAACAGCTGGTTCTACGGTCAGCCCCTTAAATAGATGGCGGATAAGAAAATAATCCACGTGTGGGTATAGCGATCGGTCGCAGCTCGGATGGCCGTGTTGAAGATCTGCTCCCTTCTCCCCGCCGCCACCGAGATTGCCTGCGCCATAGGACTGAAAGAGAACCTCGTCGCCGTATCCCATGAGTGCGATTACCCTCCCGACGTCCTGAGCCTGCCGAAGATAACTAGGGCAGCGGTGGATGTGAAGTCCCTCTCCAGTTCACAGATAGATGAGGCTGTGAGGAGCCGGATATCGAGGGGGCTGCCCCTCTATGAAATAGACCTGGAACTGCTGGCAGAGTTGAATCCGGACCTTATCCTCACCCAAGACCTTTGCAGAGTATGCGCCGTCCCCTCGGGCCAGATACACAGGGAGGTGAGAAGGCTGGGCCTCAAGGCGAGAGTCCTCTCCCTCGATGCCAGGAATCTGAGGGGGGTTCTGGAGGCCATCCTCATACTGGGGGAGTTCACGGGTAGGAGGAGGGAGGCCTGGCAGGTGGTCCAGGGGCTGAGGGCCAGGTCCGAAGCGATGATGGAGCGAAGCCTGGGGATCCAGAGAAGACCCAGGGTCCTCTGTCTCGAATGGACCGACCCCCCATACATAGCCGGCCACTGGGTTCCTGAGATGGCCTATATTGCTGGGGGCTTCGATGGCCTGGGAGTACCCGGGATGCCATCGAGACGGGTCGGGTGGGAGGAAATCGTCGATTATGATCCAGAGTATCTCCTAGTCATGCCCTGTGGTTACGATGCACGGAAGGCGGCGGAAGAGGTCAGGAATCTCATGGTCTTGGAGAAGCTTCGGGGAGTCCAGGCGGTCTCGGGCGGAAGGGTCTATGCGCTGGACGCCAATGCCCTCTTCAGCAGGCCCGGTCCAAGGCTCTTCGACGGCCTAACAATCCTGGGCAAGATCCTGCACCCGACACTCTTCGGCGAGCTCACATCCGAGGAGCAACCCCATGTGCTCAGGGTTGTGTAGAAGCCGGCCTCTTAAGCCTGTATTTTGCCAGTAGCCCCTCGGGCCCCACACGCTCGATCATCCCCAGCCGCTCCAGCTCCTCACATCTCTTCTTGACCTCCGAGCTGTCTACGTATCGGCCCACCCTCTCGGGAAGCAGGATTGTGAGGTCAACGGGGTCCCGCTCCTTTCCATCGCCCAGGATCTCAAGGATGGCTCTGGATACGGGGTCCAGCGCTGGTCTGGCCCCAGCGCCTTCCACATGGGGTGTGGATGGCAATGTCTTGGGGGCCTGCTCGAGCTTGATTGCTGGCCTGCCGGGGAGCCTTGATAGATGCTCATGCCATATCTTCCACCCCCCCTCCCTCACCAGTACGGTCGTAGCCCTGGCCCAGATGTCAAAGGGCCTGGTCCGTATCTGCCCCATGTAGTGTATGTAGTAGAGGGCTAGGGCAAAATTCCCGCGCACCTGGACTACGGGGTTGTATATCTCGTACCGGAAGCCACTCAGTAACTTCGCCACCTCCGCCTCCTTTTCTATGTACTCGGGTCCTTGGAGTGTCAGGGGCTCCCAGTCGTCGAACCTGCTGTATTGTGGGCCGTCGAAGATGGATGTGGATATCTCGGGGGAGCCGCGGGTCAACAGCTCATACCTCCTGTGGATGGTGGATAGGATGTCGGATTGTTCGCTCACGGGGCCTTCGGGCCCACGCCCTCTTTTATTCCATATCCTCGGCGAGCATCGGCGATCAAATAAAACGTGGGGGTTGGCAGACCTTAGCCTCTAGACGAGGGAGGAGCTCTGTGCGATGCCCACCCTGGCGGCCTCCAGGAGGAGGTCGATCTCTCGCTTCAACATATCCCCGTTCTGGTATCCCACGATCTCGCCCACGGGTCTGCCGTTCCAGAAGAGCTTCAACGTGGGAACACTCTTAACACCGTAGCGGGACATGAGGTCACCCTCCTCCTCCACGTTCACCCTCGCGAATCGGAGCCTTCCTTCGTAGAGCTTTGAGAGATGCTCGAAGAGGGTCATCATCTTCTTACTCCAGGGACACCAGGGAGCCCAGAACTTCACCAGGACCGGTTCGCTGGACCTCAGAACCACGGCGTCCCAGTCCCTCTCCTTCACATCCCGCAAAGCCAACGAAGAACATTCCAGCCAGGAAACGGCTTATATGCTTGCTGGTCTATCCAGGAGCCACCACCGAGACGTAATTGGATGAGTCTAGGCAACACTTATAGTTGGAGCTGAACAGGTAATTGCGTGTTATATGACGTGATCATTGTAGGAGGCTCGGCCGCCGGGCTCACCGCCGCTCTATACTCTGCCCGCCTGGGCCTGACCACCCTTGTTATCACCAAGGATATTGGCGGGCAGATGCTGCTCACCAATGAGATCCAGAACTACCCCGGGTTCGAGCTGATCAGCGGTTTCGAGCTGGCAAACCGCTTGAAGGAGCAGGCCGAGCTGTATGGCGCTCAGTTCATCTACGAAGAGGTCGTAGGAATCGAGGAGGATCGGGAATGCCCCGGCCTCTGCTTTCGGGTCAGAACGACTAGGGCTGATTACCACTCCACCGCCGTCATCCTGGCCTTCGGGAAGACCCCGAAGGACCTCGGGGTGCCGGGGGAGCAGGAGTTGAAGGGGCGTGGGGTCTCCTACTGCGCTGTCTGCGACGGCCCCCTCTTCAAAGGGAAGACCGTGGCCGTCGTCGGCTCGGGGGATCAAGCCCTCGAAGCCGTCAACTACCTAGCGAAGGTGGCTTCAAACATCTACCTCATACACAATTACGATATGCCCATCGGAAGCGAAGATATGGTCCGGCAAGTCCTCAGCCTACCCAACGTCAAGCCCATTCCTAACTCCAAAGTTTTAGAGCTGAGGGGCTCCTCCAAACTTGAGAAGGCCATCATCTCCAACACCAAGTCAGGAGAGATTCGAGAATTGGCCCTGGACGCGATCTTCATCGAAATAGGGTATGTGGCGAAGACCGAATTCCTGAGGGGCTTCGTCCAGCTCAACTCGAAGAATGAAGTCATAACCGATAAGGAGGGCAATACCTCCCGTCAGGGAGTCTTCGCCGCCGGAGATGTCACCGACACGCCGTACAAGCAGGCGGTGATCTCTGCCGGGCAGGGCTGTGCAGCGGCGCTATCGGCCTACAACTATATTCAAAGGTTGAGAGGCCGCACCGCCGTCAGGTCCGACTGGCGTGTCATCAAACCCGTCGCCAAGAAGGCATAAGGCTGGAGCTCTAGGCTCAGCCAGCCCCTAGATGACGTCGGGAAAGACTGTTCCATAACCCATCAGCCGCAGGTACACCGCAACCAACACCAGCGTCAACAGGATCAGGGCCACGAGATAATCGACCCGTGAGGCCCGGACCTCAAGGTAGAAGGTCCCCCGGGCCATGGGGACGAAGCCTCTGGATTCGATCGCTATGGGCAGCTCACCGAACCGCCTCATCGTGGTGATAAAGAGTGAGATGATTGCCTGTGGCTCCTGCCCCCTATGCCTGCGGCTCCCCCGAAGGGATCACGTGGGCCCTAAGATTCGTCAAGCCCAGAGGCACAGTGATCCTCGAGACTACAGTCGCAAGGGGAGGCCTTGTCGACGAGGTCAACATCATCGGATCTCGATGCGGACCATTCCCCGGCGCTCTGAACGCTCTGCAAGAAGGCAAGGTAAATGTCCGAAGATTCCTATCACGCACGTAGGTCCTCCTAACACCATGATTACATGCTGAGGGGCATCGGGCCCCGCCCAACTTTTTAGCGTAGCGGATAGGCGGTTGGTGCTGATTGGCGAAAGGGCTCACCGAGAAGGTGAGAGAGTTCATTGAGAGGCATGAGCTGTGCCGCCTGGCCACTGTGTCGAAGGACGGTAGTCCCCACGTCGTTCCCGTCAACTATCTTTTACACGGAGAATTCATCTATATTTTCACCGACTACGGGACGAAGAAGCTGAGCAACATCAGGAGAGACCCGAGGGTCGCGGTCCTCATAGATGAGTACCGGCCCAATAAGGCCGTCCTGGCCCTGGGGAGGGCTGAGGTGCTCCATGCTGGGGAGGAGTACAGGGAAGTCTATGAAAAGTTCTATCGTAAGTTCAGCTGGGTCAGGGCGAGTCCGTGGAGGGAGGGGGAGGCCCCTCTTTTGAAGGTGCGGATCAACCGGGTAATAAGCTGGGGACTCCCTGAAAGATGACTAGGGTGGAAAGGCTTCCAACACCATGTAGCCCAGGGCGCCCGACTGTAAGTTCCTGATCATCGCCCTAGGTAGGTCTGCTGCGGCCGCGTCCGACCTGATAGCGATGGTGCGCGTACAGTTTGTGAAGCCCGTCTTCCTTATGACGATGTCGTGGGGGTGAGTCATCTGGAGCCGGCTGCTGCCGAAAGCCCTGATAGTGTAGGAATCACCTCCGACGACGATGGTGGCCACAAGCCTCGAACCTTCCTGTTGTAGAATCTTCTTGAGCTCATCATCCAGGTCGGCGCACCCCTTATCCGCTGAGACCCCTATTATGCAGTCCCCCGCCCTGGTGAGGAATTCATGCCTAGTGATTTCCAACGTCTTCTCGTGGGTGGCTGTTATGTTGGGGTGGCCACGGAAGTTTATCCTGGCTTTCGCAGCCATTGATCTAGCCCGGCATGGCTGGAGATATAAAGGGGTTGGCACCTTTCTGGTGTTGTGTCCGTGGGGGCCGACTTTTCCCGTCTCCAGAGGGCCGTGGAGGAGATGGGCGTGCCCAGCATAGGGCCCGACGAAGGCAGGTTCCTCTACCTGGTGGCACGAATCTCAGGGGCCCGTAGGGTTCTTGAGCTCGGCACCGGGGTCGGCTACTCCTCGGCCTGGCTCGCGATTGCAGTGGGTCCCCGTGGGTCCGTAACCACCATAGAGGTCGATGCTTCGAGGGCCAGCACCGCCCAGAGGCTGCTATCGGAGATGGGGCTTTCCTGGGTGAAGGTCATGGTCGGCAACGCCCTAGACCTTCTAAAACATATTGAGGGGGATTTCGACCTCATCTTCGTGGATATACTTAGGAGCCTGAATCGTGAGGAGGGTGAGATGTTGGGGCGGTTGCTGGTTGAGAAGGTGGTGCCGGGGGGTCTGCTCATAGCCGATAATGCCAGGGCTCCCCTGCCGGGTGCTGAAGCCTTCGTAAATTATGTGGCCGGCTGCCCCAGCTTCGAGCACGTGATCGTACCTTACAGGGAGGGGGTCCTGCTGGCCCTAAGAGGGGGCACCTAGCCCGTAACGTGGCCCCTCATATTTTTAAGGGGTGTGGACCGGCGCCCCGTGTATGAGCCTAAAGCACGACGAGCTGATGGAGAGGGTGCTGGAGAGGGTGGAGGATAGGGTTGAGAGGAAGGTGCAGGGAGATTGCCACCACTACCCCAATAAGCTGGAGCCCGTGAAGGGGAGCTGGCCCCTGAAGCTAAGGTGCAGGAGCTGTGGCGCGGTGGTTCCAGCCATCGTGCTCTAGGGGCTGTGCCGACCCCACCTTTCGTAGTGGACCCTCTCAGCCAGAGGCCTCCACCGGAACCTCTCCGGGGGCTCCGCCGGGTAGCCGATCCCGATAATGCCTATCGGTCGAACCTCCCTTGGCAGGCCCAGGATGGCCGATACCTCCTCGTCCCTAAAGGCGCCAACGAAACAGGCACCCAGGCCGAGATTGACGGCTGTGAGGAGGATGATCATGGAGGCGAAGGCCCCGTCGATTATGGAATAGAAGTGCCTGCCCCTCTCACCATACCTCCAGACTATCCTTCTCATATCCGAGCACACCACGATCACCACCTGGGCCTGGGCGATGAACCTCTGGCCCAGGGCTGCTTCGGCAAGCCTCTCCTTGACCTCCCGGCTCCTCACGACGATGAATTCCTGGGGCTGCAGATGGCCGGCGCTGGGTGCGCGGTGCGCGTTTTCCAGAATCACCCTGAGCTTCTCCTCCTCGACCTCCCTCTCCTGAAACGCCCTGACCATCCTCCTCTTCCTCAGCACCGCCTGAAACTCCACGGACCCCTCGCGATCCCGACGGCTGATAAAGGGTTAGCTGTCCCCCATCAATCCGTTCACAGACTTTATCAGTATAAGGGGTATCGGCATGCAGGGCGCATAGCCCCATGGAGATCGGCCAGCTCACCGCCCATATAGAGAGGCTTCTCTCCCAAAAGCCCCTGAAGACCGCCTGCCAAGAGGTAGCCAGGCTTCTGCGGGAGAAAAGGCGGTACTTCTGGGTGGGGGTGTATCTGAGGAGGGGGGAGGTCATGGAGAGGCTGGCTTTCGCCGGCCCCCTCCCCCCCTGCGACGTCTACCCCCTGGGCGTGGGTGGGGTTGGCTGGGTGGGGCTGCATGGACGCCCCAGGATCATCCAGAACACGGGGAGGACTCTTTGGTCCACCTTCCCGGAGGCTAGATCTGAAATGGTGGTTCCGATCCTAAAGGATAGTGCCACCCTGGGGGCCATAGAGGTGAAGAGCGACCAGCCCGGGTATTTTGGAGAGGGGGACATAAGACTGTTGACGATGGTCGCGGAGCAGATTTCGAGGGTTCTATGAGAAGAGGGTGGTGGGTTTGTGCTTGGCGGTGTGAGCATGCGGGTGGGCAGCGCTGGGGCTAAGTAACAGTTTCAGTCTAGCGTAAACTTAATAAACTTGATAATTCGACCGAACTTCAAGCCTGTGCCCGATATGTGGGGAAAAATAAGCCCGAATGGGTAGAGGCCTCACAAATACCAGATAGATGTGCCCTCTTCACCCGTTCAGGGCGAAAGCCCTCCCATGAAAGGAGGAGGGAAGGGATGAAAGTTAACGCTAGACCAGAACGGTTCCCGCTCCTCTACCCACGGATTCTCGTCGCGGGCAGGTTGGGTATGTACTTGGCACGAATCTTCATGCTGAGCCAATCCATCGCCAGGACCGTCGCGAGCACCACCAGCAGGTATGTGAAGGCCCTCCCGTACTCCAGCAGCTGTAGGTAGTTGAGGATGTAGAAGCCTATCCCACCCGCCCCCACAAACCCCAGGATTGTGGATGCCCGAACGTTGTATTCGAACATGAAGAGGAGCTGGTTGAGGATGTGGGGGGCTGCCTCGGGGAGGGTGACGAATCGAACCACCTGCAGCCTCGAAGCGCCCACGACGGCGAGGGCTTCGTAGGCCTCCGGGTTCTGGGATTCAAAGGTCTCATAAAACATCTTTCCCATAAACCCGAGGCTGTACATGGCGAGCGCCATAATCCCTGCGGGTGCCCCCAAGCCCATGACCACCACAAACAGCAGGGCCCAGAGGAGGGATGGGATTGTCCGCACCAGTATCAGGCAGGCCCGGATGGGGAGGGCGATGTATGGATGGGCGATGTTCCGGGCGGCCAGCAGCGAGAGGGGCAGGGCTAGGAGGAACCCGACCGCTGTGCCCAGGAGGGCCATCTCAAGCGTTTCGATGATGGCCAGAAAAGCCCTGGACAGCTGTGCCATGTCCAGCGCCATCATCTCACTCAATATGATTCCGAGGTTGGGCCACCCGGCCGCGAGGACGCTGGGATTGAAGCCCGTGTGAACGGCGCTAACTATGATGAGGGCCGCCAGCAGGATGAGCCAACCGTTACGACCCAGCCCCATGGCCAGGCTACCTCAGGTGGGCCCACAACGCCTCCCTGTCCAGCTCCCGCGAGGGCATGGTTGCCACCACCCTGCCGTAGTTGACCAGGTAGACGGTATCGCTGTACTGCCTGACCAGGTCTAGGTCGTGGTGCACCATCACGAGCGTTATACCCATCTCGCGGGCTAGGCCGGTAATCACCTCCATAATCTCCCGGGCCATGACGTAGTCCAGGTCGGAGACCATCTCGTCCGCCAGCAGCAGCCTCGGCCTCTGGACGAGGGCCCTCGCTATAGCCACTCGCTGCCGCTCGCCCCCACTCAGCTCCCACACCCGCCTATTACGTAGATGTTCTATTCCCATCAGCTCCATCGCCTTTACAGCTGCACCTAGCACCGTGTCTGGGAACCGCCCAAGCAGGCTCTGAAAGGTGCCCACGTGGGGAAGGGCACCCATAAGGACGTTCGTCAAAACACTTTGATTGCCGACCAATCCCAGGTTTTGGGGAATATATCCAATGTAGGGACGTGCGGTCTTCAGGGGGTAACTTTCACCAAAGACCTGAACCATGCCACGCTGGGGCCTAAGGAGCCCTGCGGCCACCCTCAGAAGGGTGGTCTTCCCCGAGCCGCTAGGACCCATGATTGCAACCCTAGCGCCGCAGGGGACGGATAGGGAAATGCCCCTCAGCACAGGGCTTCGACCATCATATGAAAAAAAGATGTTCTCCAGCCTGAGTGCTGGGCTATCTTCTCTCAATCACCCCAGCCTCTCCACATATTTCAACCCTGTGAGTTGCAGGGCTGCGCGAAGGGTGGTGAGGTGGCGCTCGGTTGTAGTGGCTTCAAACCTGACAAAGATTGCCGAGACTAATTTTCTCATCAGATCCCTGTGCTCTTCCCTCCCCAACTCCAAGAATGCCTTAACCAGCTTATCCCTCACCTCCGGCTTCAGGTCCTTGCTGAAGACTACGGCATGTGAGGGAATCGGGCCCTGCTGGTCCAGAACACGGGTGTTGGCGAGGACCTCATTATACAGTTTCGCGCTAACATCCCCCGCAATAACGGTGACGTCAACCTGGCCGGCCTTCAGGGCGGCCCAGCACTGGGCATAACCGCCTCCGAACAGCACCTCGGAGAAGAACATCTTCGGGTCCGCCTCGGATGCTACCTTAACCACCAGGCCCCGCTCCACCAACCTGGCCATGGGGAAGACGTAGCCCGATGTGGAGAGGGGGCTGGGAAAACAGACCCTCTTCCCCCGCAGCTCCTCCAGCGCCTTAAACGGGCTGTCCGCGCGAACCACCCAGTAGGAGAAGTAGAATGGCGCCTCCCTCTTCTCGCTCCCGACCATGACCTCCCGGACCTCCGCCAGGCCCACCTCGGCCTGCGCCCGCACGTGGGCGAGAAGCGAGGGCCAGGCGCTCATCATGGCGACATGGGCCCTGCCGAACTGGAGGGCCTCTATTACACTGGCATATGTGGTGGGTATGTAGATTTCGATGTTGAGACCTGTCCTCTCCTCAAGGAACCTTTCAAGCTCCGTGGCTCGGGGTGAGATTTCAGCCGCCGCCTCTGTGGGCTGTATAGCCAGGACGATGGTTTCCTGGGGGGTGGAGGGCCATCTCAGGCCGAGCAGATACCCCAACGACACTCCAGCCAGGAGAGCCGTGAGCACCACTGATATTATGGAGGCGCCTTTTAGGCGCACGGCTTATGGGGTATAACGGCGTTATATAACGCTCACGCTGTTAAAGAATTCCATAAACACCGTTAATAACGCATACAGCCTAAAACGTTAAAAGAGCCGTTACAGATGATGGGGCACGAACATCGGCTCTGAGGTCAAACACGAGGAGAAGCTGATCCCGTTACTTCGTGCTAGGGTAGCACAGCGTCTCTATCAGCAGGGGCTTAGGGTGAAAGAGATAGCGGCTGCCTTGAACGTGACGCCTGCCGCCGTTACCCAGTACCTGAGGGGTAAGAGGGGGCGCACGTTACCTGAAAGCCCGGCGCTCGAACCCGTCATATCGGGTCTGGCTGAGAAGGTTTCGCAGAGGATCCGGGCGGGGATGAGGGGTCTTGAAATGGCGGAGCTTGTCGAGGCCGCATATCAGATCATGGCTGTCGGCGTGGGTGAAAGGATCCTCAGGGGGACCGTGTGGGAGCATCGAAGGATTCAATGGCTCGATATCCTCAAGCAGAGGCTCGAGCTCGAGCTGAGGGCGGCCCAGAGGTGCCTGGAGCTCGCTAACGGCATAAGGGATGATTACAGCAAACTCCTTCTCAGGATGATAGCCTCTGACAGTATCAGGCATGCCGACGTGGTTTCACAGATCATATCGTGGCTGGAGACGGGCCATACACCTCCCTTCGAACCCCCAGGCCCAGACTTCTTGAGCGCCATGCTGGACATAGAGGATAGGGCCCAAGAACTTTCCCTGAGAAGGAGGATCAAGATCCCGCACCCTGTCGCGAAGCTGCTTTTAGAATGGATAGACTTGGATGAAGAGAAGCATGAGAAGGTTATAGGGAGGATGCTCAAGCTCCTGCATAAATCAGTGGGGCGGTCAAGCGACACATCGAAAAGCCTAACACCCCCTGCTTGAAAGACCACGGATACTTGGGCCGAGAAGCGCAGGTCCACCGGATAGTGGTGGGACTATTGGAGACCAACTGCTACATCCTCGCGGGCCCGGAGAATAGGGAGGCGATCGTGGTGGACCCTGGTGGTGGGGCCGGTTTGGTGCTGCATAGACTTCGACAGCTGGGCCTCCAGCTGAAGCGGATAGTTTCCACCCATGCCCACTTCGACCACGTGCTAGCCGTGGATGAGGTGAGGAACGCCACGGGGGCGGAATTTCTAATCCACAAGGACGACCTCCCCATCCTGGAAAGCATGCGGGAGAGGGCGTTGGCATTCTTGGGCATTGAGGTCCCGCCCCCTCCCAAGGTGGATGGGTTCATCCAGGAAGGCGATGAGCTCTCCGTCGGAGGAGTCACCTGGAGGGTGATACATACACCCGGCCACTCTCCCGGAAGCATCTGTCTCTATACACCCGGAATCCTCCTAAGCGGGGACACCATCTTCTCCGGCTCCATCGGGAGGACGGACACCCCGGGAGGAGACTATGGGCGGATTCTGCAATCCATCAGGGAAAAGATAATGGTGCTGCCGGATGATACCGTCATCTATCCCGGTCACGGGCCGAGCACCACGGTGGGAAGGGAGAGGAAAGTCAACCCCTTCGTTGAGGAGGCCATCAGGAGGGGCGGGTTCGCATCCAGCCCTGGCTAGGGGATTACGGTCCTCCGCATGGGGAGGAGTTCCCTAGCCCTCTTGAAGACCTCCTCCCTGGTGAGGGGGCCGAACTCCGACACATAATGTGTTATCAGCTTGGGTTCCACGGCCTCGAAGAGTGGCGCGTGAGTTTCGACCCCCTCCCCATGGAGCCCAAAGGTCGAGGGGTCCTCCTGCTCCGATATGAGCTGGCCCGGTTGGCATTCGGGAACCAGCTTCCATCGGTCAAAGAGGGCGTAGACGGGCCTCCCCGAAGCCCGGGCGGCGAGGGCCAGTGCCCTGCTCCCCACCTTGTTCACCACCGAACCGTCTTCACAGACCGAGTCCGCTCCCAGGACGACCGCATCGACCCTCTCCACCGATGAGACGGCTGCAAAATCCAGGGTGACGGTGACCCTGCAGCCCCTCCTCGCCAACTCCAGGGCCAGCCTCCTACCCTCGAACCTTGGTGCGGATTCCGCCACGATGACGGCTGCCGGCTGGACGGCGCTCAGCGCGCCCAGCACCGTTGTGCTGAAGCTGAGGGTGAGAAAGCTTCTGTGAGATCCGCCCACCTTCGAGAAGGCCCTCGCCACACGGCCTACGGCGGCGTCCAGCTCGCCCCTCAGAAAATGTATAGTGTGGTGGGCGACCCGCTTGAGCTCCTCCACCGATGACGAGCCCCCAGCCTTTGCCTTCAAGGTATAGACCACATATGCCACAACATTGGTGATGGAGGCCATGGCGGGCCTGATGAGGGCGAGCCGCCTACCCATCCTCTCCACCTCACCACAGAACTCTGCGACGGTTTCGGCCCTAACCTCCTCCATCACGGAGTGGAGACAGTCGAGGGCGTAACCAGCCAGTCGAAGCGAACCGCTTTCACGGTCACGCAAGATTCTGTCTAAGGCCTCCTCTGCGCGTGTGAACCCCATGGTTGGGGTGTTGGGTATAGACCCCCTATTTGGGTTTGCGAGCCCCCTTACGGGGTGGAGGTATTCAATGGCCTTCTCCCGGGTGGGAACACTGAATAGAGAGGCCTTCCCGGCGGGGGTGGCGTGACCAAGACGCAGCGGAGATTCATAATTGTCACCGAGAACCCGGGGATAACACCCTCGCGGCGCCAGCAGTCGTTGGAGGACGCCCGGATGGCCGTGGTGGGCCTCGGGGTCAGGATAGGTGATCTCAGGGTTGCCCAGCGCCACCTCGAGTTCGATGTCTTCGCACCGGCAACGATGCTGCCCGAGACCCTCAAACGCCTGGAGGGGATGTTCGGCCCCGCCAAGTACCTGCGAAACCTAGATGCGCCTCCCATCAGCGCGGAGAAGCGCCAGGCCCTGCTCGAGGCTGTCAGGCTGTTCAACTGCCAGAGGTACTGGGAGACGCATGAGGTGCTGGAGGGGGTGTGGAGGAAAGCCCAGGGCGAGGAGAGAAGGCTTCTACAGGCCCTCATCCTGCTCGCCGCCGCCTACGTCCATACACAGAAGGGGAGGGACAGGGTGGCTCTGGGAATACTAACGCGCGCACAGAAGCTTCTTCAGGACATCAAGATGAGGGTCCCCGAAGTGGACCTGGTAACCCTAAGGGAGGCGGTTCGACGGAACGTCGAAAGCGCATCGGTAACCCCCTTCCAGATCCCCATAGAGGGGGGCGTCGGCAGGCTCGAGAGGCTACTGGGTGTCTGTTAAGACTCGGCGGGAGATAAGGGCTGCGAGGAGTGCACCGATGGTGGGTCCAACCCAGTAATCTATGTGGTGCTCGAAGACGCCGGAGGCCAGGGCGGGGCCGAAGGACCGCGCCGGGTTGAGGGCGGCCCCCGTCAGAGGTCCCCCTACGAGAATGGCGGTCGCCAGCATCATGCCGATGGCGAAACCATGCCATCCCTGGGGTGACCTGCCACTCAGGGCCGTCCCGTATATGACAAACATGAGGAAGAAGGTGAGGGTCGCCTCCACCGCCACCGCGGAGATGGCGGATTGGCCTATGGCGCCCGTGGGCAGCGTGAGCCCATACTGGACAGCCGCGCCCTGGGGCAGAATCATTCTGTGTGCCAGGCCCGCGAGCCCGGCACCCAGCAGCTGAGACGCGATGTAGACGATGGCATCCCCCGCACCGATCTTCTTGACGGAGGCCAGGGCGATGGTGACGGCAGGATTAATATGGCAGCCGGAAACATGGCCTATCGTATACACCATTATGGTTAGCGTCAGGCCGTGGGCCAGGGCGATGCCCAGAAGTGCGGCTTCACTCCGTGCAACCTGCGTCCACACCGTGACGGACGTGGTGCCGAAGAAGACGAGGGCGAATGTCCCGATGAGCTCGGCCACCCAAGCCCTGCGAATATCGGACATGGCCTATCCAACGCCCCTTGAGGCAGATAACCCTATCCCTCCTTCCACACGTTGAAGGGGAATACTGATAGGCGGGAGGGGGGACAAAGGGCTGTGCTGGGCTGGGTTCTCCTGGGGATAGCCATAGCACTCGTAGCCTTGCTCCTCCTCGTGAGCCATAGCTCCATGTTGTTCCTAGGCATCATCCCCATACCCTTCATCTTCATAGGGAGGGGCAGGGCGAGTGCCCTCCTCCTCGGCATCTTGGTGGCTGTCCTACTCGCCTTCCTAGCGCTGGCCCTCCTCTAGGATCACCCTCCATACCGGGGGGAAGATCGACCTGGAGCTTCCTTAAAGACCCCATAGAGAGGGGGGCGAACGACACCCTCAGCTCAATGTGGATTCAGCTAAGGCCCGGCATTTGATTATGATAGAGTTTAAGCTCAGTCGGACCTCACAGCTTCTGGCTCCAACACCTTGATGAACTTTCCCAGCTTGGTTGCCAGCAGCTTATCCCTCGTGACAAAGACTTCCGCGCCGTTCTCCAATGCGGTGGCGCCGTGGTAGACATCGTGTACTGTTAACTGGTTTTCAAGAACGAGTTTGACTGCTATCTTCGCTGTCAGAGGGCCCAGGGGACTTATCGTAAGGTTTTCTATCCCTTCTATGAGACGCAGTGCTCTATCGATACATTCTCGATTACCCGTCCTCTCTAGGTCCAAGGCAATCTCCATCTCTGTTACAGATGAAGTAATCCCTAGGACTCCCCCCTCTTGGATCTTCTCCAGAAGGCCGAGGGAGCCGTTGACGAAGGGGCGCTCGTCGTAGATTATATTTAGAAAAATATTTGTGTCAATGTAGTACTTCCTTTTCTTCCTTTTCAAGGCCCAACGAGCTCACCTGACTTAGCCTTTTCTTGATGCTATCTTCCACTGCTCGTTTATCTCCGCCCGCATCGCACGCACCCTTTCAACGCTACTCTGTTGTACGGCTGGGGACAATCTGGCCAGGCCCAGCAGCTTCCCGACAGCATCCCTTTCCTTAGCACTGAGCAAGATCCCTTCATCCACAACCGTTGCTAGTACCATCGAGCCTTCCTTGATTCCTGCCTTTTCCCTGAGCTCCTTTGGAAGAATTACAACACCTTTTTCCCTCACTTTGAGCACTTTTGCCATGGTCATAGGGTGAGGTTGACCATGGCACCTAGTTAAACCTTGTTAAACCTAAGCGAAGACCGCTCGGCTTAGGCAAGATCTTCTGGCCCTTATGCTTGACGCTAGGTAGAAGTGTCCCGGGCACGATCAAAATGTCAATTTCTGTTTGACAATCTGCTTCAGGCTTACCTGGGATGGTTCACAAATCATTAGGCCCGGTGGCCTTGGGCCCGACCCTTCACCTGAAGCCCCCCACGCAACAGCCTTGGCGCGAAAAGGACCGCGGATATGGCCCCCAGCAGTAGGGTCACGTGGTATGTGGCGATCCTCCAGGTGATCACGACCCCCGCGGCCCTCAAGCCCAAGACCTCGCCGAGAAAGAGGAGCAGTGAGCCCTCCGCAATACCCGAACCCCCGGGGGTGATGGGAAGGGAGGAGAGGGCGAGGGATGCATGCACGGCTAGAGTTGCCGTGAGGAAGCCCACATCCCGGCCGGCACTCCAGAGCAGTATCCAGAGTGTAAACCCCTGTAAAAGGAGTTGGGGTAGGGTCAAAAGGGCGGCCGGTAGAATGCCGATCCTGAGGCCACGGGCCTTCGCCTGAGCCGCGGCTTCGAGAAAGCTCCGCCAGAAACCCTCCAGCTTCAGAGAGAGCTTCTCCGCCCTGCCGCGCGCCATGAGCTTCAGCAGCCGGCTCATCACCTCCATGGGCCTCGTGGTCCTTTTCAAGATCGAGAAGAGGAGGCCGCCGTAGAAGGAGAGGCTCAGCGAGACCACCGCCAGGGTTAAGATTCCTATGGTGGTCGCACCCATGTAGAGGGCGTATGTGGCGGCGGCGAGGGCCACCAGCATCACCGCCACGATGTCGTAGAGCAGCTCGACGTATGCAACCCATGCGGCCGCCCCGCCATCTCCCATGATTCGGTAGAGCCAGAGGCCCCGAACAACCTCACCTCCCATCAACCCGGGCATGGTGGCCGAAGCCAGCTCACTCGATGCCCTTGCGAGAAAACCATCAGAGAGCCTTATCCTGACCCCCCCGAGGCCGGAGGCGAGCACCTTCAGCCTCCAGCCTTGAAACACAAGGCGGACTACATTCGCCCCAGCGGCCAGCAGGAATGCCCTCCATCCCACGACGGTGATCTCTTCTGGGTGTATTCCGTAGAGGGTGGCGATTAGGAGGAGGATGAGGATGCTGAGACCAAAGGCAAGCAGTAGGGGTCTCCGGGAGTGGGTATCACCCCTCACCAGTCGCCCCGCGTCGCCTGGCCTTTTAACATCACCATTCACGGTGGGTAGAAAAAACTAAATCCTCGAGGTGCACGGCAGCCAAGAGCCCTATGGGTGCGCAGCCCCCCAGCAGACGTATGGTGCAACGCGCCTTTCTAAAGAGCCTAGTCGACTCCATATTCAAACAGGACCCTAGAATCAGGTTCGTGGCCGTCTATGAGGGCCAGTACACCATCGCCGGGGAGATGCGGCCCGGTGTTCCCTCCTACGACCCGGAGGGCGTCGCCAGGGAGATCGATATGCAGCTGGCCAAGATGGGCAGTATAGCTAAATCGTGGGAGCAATGGTTTGGGAGGCTGGATGCAATAGCGTTAAGGTACAGCAAGGTCAACCTAATATTCAAACCTCTGGGCGACGGGAAGTTTCTTGTGGTCAGCACCGAACCCGACTACGACCCACTCTCACTACTCCCGGTCCTACCCAGGCTGCTGGGCGAGGGGGTGTAGCCCTAAGGGCAGGGTTTAGGGGGTGCTGGTTATGTTCAATCCCGGGGAAAAGGTGAGAAGTGAACTGGGGGTGGAGGGGGTGGTCGTGGGGGTGGGAAAGAACAAGGATGGACAGACGGTGGTTCGCATCCGGTGGAGGCGGGGCTCCATCGGCACCTACACCCTCGAGGAGATAAAGAGGTATGGGATCCGGAGGGTTCCCTCCTAGATCACCGCTTCTTATATCTGGGGAAGAGCCGCGCCGATGGCCTATCCGGATGCGCCTCCTCCACATGCTTGACGTACTCGGTCCAGCCGGGGAACTCCGAGCCGCAGAGCGGGCATTCCAGGGCCCATCTTCCACCCCCCTCCTTCATGTTTCGAAGTCACGTTTGGCCCTGCCGGGCGGATAGCTGGGCCTCTATTCGCGCCAGGGCAGACTTGAGCCTCCTGTTCTCCTCCCTTATCTTCTCAACCTCCTCCCGCAGCTGCTCCAGCTGAGCCCTCGACCCCTCCTTTATTGCCTCGATCGCCTCCCTGATCCTCCGCCTCACCCTTCCATCCAACTCCCTGTTGAGCTGGGCCTCCAGGTGGGGTAGGGCCCGTTCGTCCCTCAGGGCCTTAAGCGCCTCGGCCGCGGCCATCCTCACCGTGACATGGTAATCCTTCAGCAGCCCCGATAGATACTCCACCACTTCCAGGCTTCCCTCCCCCAGCTTGCCAAGGCAGCGGACCGCGGCGGCCCTGGCCTCCCTCGGCCTGCCGTAGGAACTCCATTCCTTGCAGAGGGGTATGGCGGCCTTGTCTCCCAGATGCATGAATCCATCGAAGACCCCCACCCTTATCACCTCCTGGAAGGATTCCTTGGCCAGGGCTGCTGAGAGCCTCTCAAAGGCCCTCTTGGACCTGGTCTTCCCCAAACTCCTGGCTGCCTCGGCCTCCACAAAGTAGCTCACGTCCTTCTCCAACTTCGCTATCAAGGCCTCGGCGGCCCTTTCATCCCTGAATTCCCCCAGCGCCTGCATCACCATCCTCCTCGCCCGCGGGTTTGGGATATCGGTGCACTGGAGGAGGGCCTGCAGCGCCTGCTCCGTGCCGATCCGGCCCAGGGCCAGGGCCGCCTCCCCCTGCACACCCCAGAAGGGGTCGTGGAGCACCGCCCCCTGCAGCGCGGGGACCACCCGGGGGTCCACGCTCCTCGCCAAAGCCCGGGCCGCCCGGATCCTCTCCCCGGTCCTGCCATGCCGCAGGTCGTAGAGCCACATCTGCGTGGGCTTCTCGAACTCCAGGCCCTTCAGCACCCACTCGTCGGGGTCGAAGGTCACGGTGAGGGGCCTTTCATCCACGGGAAAGGTGAAGACATTGAACCTGTCGTTGCAGGTGACCCTGTATGTCCTCCGGCCCGTGGATGTAACCACGGCCACCTCCACGGGTATGTTGTAGAGCCCCGTATCCCCTGTAATCTTCTGGGTCTGCTCCACCGTCAGCGTAACCATCTTAGCCTGCTCATCCCAGCTGTAGTGCACCTTGAACTCGGGGTGGCCCGGCCTGTAGAACCACTGCTCGAAGAACTCTTCCAGGGAGCGGCCGGTGGCCTCCTCCAGGGCCTTCCTGAAATCGTCGGTGTCGACGGATTGCCCCGCATATTTCTTCACATAGTGCCGTATCCCCTTCCAGAACTGCTCATCCCCCAGGTAGAACCGGAGGGTATGCAGCACCAGCCCAGCCTTCTGGTAGAGATGCCGATCGAAGAGCTCCGCAGGGCTTTCATAGTTTCTCGTAACGATGGGCCTGCTGTACCTCTCACTCAACTCCTTGAAGTAGGCCTCCTGGTCGTCGAAGATGGCCTTGATGAATTCATCATGCCCCTTCGAATGCTCCACCCAGAGGTTCTCGAAGTAGGTGGCGAAGCCCTCGTTCAGCCACGCGTGGGACCAGTGCTTGCAGGTGATCAGGTCCCCGAACCACTGATGGACGAGTTCATGCGCCACCAGGGATTCGCTGTCGTGGTCGATCGCCGCCCTCTCGTCGAGGAGGGCCCGGTCCGTGAGGGTCGTGGCGCTGGTGTTCTCCATACCCCCATAGATGAACTCCTCCACGGCCACCTGGGCGTACTTGGGGTAGGGGTATCGGTAATCCAACCTTTCGGAGTAAAACCTGAGCATCTCGGTCGTCCGCCTGAAAGTCCTCCATCCGTCCTCCTCACGCCCCCTGGGGACGTAGTAGAGGACGGGGATGCCGTCAACCTCGTCCCTCAGCTCTGAAAATCTGCCCACCACCACAGAAATCAGGTATGAGACATGAGGCACCTCCTGCACCCAGTGGTATATCACATACCCATCCTCGGCCCGGACATCCAACAGCCGGCCGTTGGAGATAGCTTGGAAGCCTTGGGGTACGCGGGCTATGAGCTCGCTGGTGATGCGGTCGTTGGGGGAGTCGAAACAGGGGAACCAGAAACGGTTATCCTCATCCTCCCCCTGCGACCAGGCCTGGACCTGCCGGTTAGGATACGCGCCGTCAGGCCTGATGAAGTACAGCCCCTTCCTGGGCTCCGCCCAGTACTGGATCTCGACGGTGACCTCCTCACCCTCCCTCAAAGGCCTCCCAAGGTCCACATGCAACTTCTCATCGGTGGTGTAGAAGCCGCAATCCCTGCCATCCACCCTCACCGATTCGATGACCAACCCCACCTGGTCAAACTCTATGTGGCGAAGGCCATCGTTGATGGCGGCGAGGGTATTGTAGGCCTTGCCGTGGACCCTACCCCGCTCCAGGTCGAAGGTCAGGTCCAGCTTGACATGCTTAGAATCGTAGGTTCGGTCCCGCGTATAGTGGGGCCTGGAGCCGGGGAGGGCGAACTTATTCACCAAGACGCCTTGCCACCCCCTTTACCCGAGAGCCTCTCCCCAAAACCCACACAACCTGCAGCTTTATGCTGAGCCTCCATAGTGCCGCCCCACACCTGGGTGGACGGGCAGGCCCAGACCCCACTGAAAAATCTTGATGCCCCCGAGATGTTTTAGCCCATACATGTTTGGCCCCATAGGCTCCTCAGGATCCCCCCTCGCAGATCACCCACGAACCTGCCATGCGACGCCAGCCTCGCTCACCCCTTCCATGCGATTCCCGCTTATGATGTTGCCATCGCGAAGTGGATGCTACAGGCCCGATTAATGTTTATAATGAGTGCCCCCAGCCTGAGGGGCGATGGACATTTGCCGTTCGTCTCTATAACACCGCGACCGGCGCCGTAGAGGAGCTCAGACCCCACAGGCCCAATGAAGTGGGTATCTACTTCTGCGGTGTCACGGTCTACGACTATTGTCACATCGGTCACGCCCGCTCCATCATAGTCTTCGACACCCTCCGACGCTTCCTCGAATACAGGGGGTTTAAGGTGCGATTCATCCAGAACTTCACCGACGTCGACGACAAGATCATCCTCCGCGCCAGAAGGGAGGGGAGGAAGAGCAGTGAGGTGGCGGAGAGATTCATCAAGCAGTACTTCGAGGACTTCGACCGGCTCAACGTCAAGCACGCCGATGTCTTCCCCCGGGCCACAGAGCATATAGGTGACATGATACGGATAATCGAAGGCCTCCTGGCAAGCGGCCATGCCTACATAACGAGCACGGGGGTCTACTTCGACGTCTCCAAGTTCCCCAGGTATGGCCAGGTCTCGAGAAGGGCCATATCCGAATTAAGGGCGGGGGCGAGGGTGGAGCCCGACCCCACCAAGAGGGGCCCCCTGGACTTCGCCCTCTGGAAATTCTCGGAGGAAGACCCCAGCTGGGATAGCCCGTGGGGCAGGGGAAGGCCCGGCTGGCACATCGAATGCTCAGCCATGGCCCTCAAGTACCTGGGGGAGGTCGACATACACGGGGGTGGTGAGGACCTCATCTTCCCCCACCACGAAAACGAGGCTGCCCAGTCGGAGGCCTACACCGGCAGAAGGTTCGCCCGCCTATGGATGCATGTGGGCCTGGTCCAACTGGCGGGTGAAAAGATGTCGAAGTCGATAGGAAACATAGTTCCCATTCATGAGGCCCTGAAGAGGTGGGACCCGAACACCATCAGAATATTCTGCCTGATGACCCATTACCGGAAGAAGCAGGAGTTCAGCGAAGAGGCGCTTCAACAGGCGGAGAATATGTGGAGGAATCTGGAAGATGCCTCCTGGAGCCTCATCTCGGCGGATGGGGGGGACGGCGGCGTCCCCGACGAAATCGTAAAAGCGGCCCGGGAAGAGTTCCACAATTTTATAAAGGCCCTAAGCCTGGATTTCAACACCCCACTGGCGCTTCAAGCGGCGCTGAGGCTGGCTAGGTCGATCAGAAGATGGACATCCTATGGGGCCCTGAACCGGGCCACGGCCGCGGCCCTACGGGATTACTGGGACCCCATGTTGACCATCCTTGGCCTGCGGCTGCCAAGGGTGTCGGAGGAAGAGAAGAGGGAGATCGAGGCCCTGGTCAGGGAGAGGGCCATCCTCCGGGGACGGGGCGAGTTTTCCAAGGCTGATGAAATCCGTCTTCAACTGAAGAGGATGGGGGTCGAGCTAACCGATTATGGGGAGAGGACGGTGTGGAAGAAGCTGTCAACCTAGATGGGGGGTCTAGCCGGCAAACCCTTTAGTGGATCCAGGCACAGACCGAGGAGACCATCCTTAGAACCGTAGTTGGCCTATTGACGCTGGTCTTCGTGGCCAAGATCTTTGCGGGAATCTCATCCAGGCTGAAGACCCCGGAGGTGGTGGGCGAAATCCTCGCCGGACTAGCCTTTGGCCCCTACGCCCTGGGCGGTGCTGTACGAATCTTTGGTGGCCCCCTCGTCCAGTTCAACGAGCTGGTGAGCGCCTTTGCATTGATGAGTGGCATCATAGTTCTCTTCGCCGTGGGCCTTGAAACCACCCCCGCCGACCTCCGAACATACGCCGTGCCAGCCTTTCTCGTGGCATTCGGCGGTGCCATGGCGCCCATGCTCCTCGGATACGGGTTCCCCTTATACCTCGGATATGACTGGAAAGCGTCCCTCATCGTCGGAGCGGCCATGACGGCCACGAGTCTGGCGGTTACCGCCCGTGTCCTCGGTGAGTACGGAATGATGAACTCGCCAGAGGCCAAGGTTCTAGTGAACGCCGCCGTCATCGACGACGTCCTGGGGCTCGCCATGGTAGGGGTCGTCCTCGCCGGGGTCGCCGCGGGAGTCCCACCGACGCCACTGGAGTTCGTGCTAGCCTTAGGTAACGCACTACTGATCTGGCTCATCCTCTTCCTGGCAGGACTCCTAGTAATACCCTGGTTCATCCGATTCGCAGCCCTCTGGCGATCCAAGGGAACCATCGAGGCCGCCGCCACCGCCACCTGCTTCGGAATGTCCGCCGCCGCGGCATTCGCCAAGCTATCGCCGATTGTCGGGGCTGTGGCTGCCGGAATGGCCCTGGGACACTCCAAGGCCATCGTGAGAATCCGGGAGTTCACGGAGGAGCTCCTCCTGATCTTCGGACCCATCTTCTTCGCCGTCTCAGGCGCCCTCATCAGGCCCACAGCGTTGCTGCACCTCGACTTCCTCTTCTTCCTTGTGGTGCTGGCTATAGCCGTGTCGGGAAAACTTGTGGGCTGTGGCATCCCAGCCCACATATACTTCAAGGACAGATCCAGGGCCCTCCTCGTCGGCTTCGGCATGGTTTCAAGGGGCGAGCTGGGTCTGGTGGTCGCTGCACTGGGCCTCACCAACGGTACAATCACCCCCGAAATATACGCCGCACTATTGACAGTTATTCTCATAACGACAATACTCACCCCCCTAATTCTATCAAAAATAGTTACGGGAAAGGCGCAGAGATATAGCGCAGCCTAACCGGCCCTCCCGAATCAAGCAGGCCACACACGAGCGGCTAGACAAAGAAGCCTCACAAAGGGAAGGCTCTACATCATCACACACTCGACATGGCACAAGTGTTATTAGCGTCTCCGCCAAGAGGTGCCACAGGATGGCCGAAAAGTCGGGGAAGGAGAAGTTCACCCCAATATCAGACCCAAAATTTCGGCTCGAGATGATCATCGGCAGGACAGGCCACGTCCGGGAGAAATATGGCGGCTACGAGATCGCGGTAACGGAGCCAGACTCCTTCCCTTGGTATGAAGTCTTCAACCTCCTCCTAAGCATCTCATCGGATGTATGGGTGGTTAAACAGGGGAGCGAGATACTCATCCAGTCTAAGTAGTATTCATCCCAGTTCACACATTAGGTGGGCATAAGCGGGAACTGTACATAGAGTAACAGGCTCGCGAGGGCAAGCGTCAACACCGAGACCCTCAACCCAGCCTTGATCCACTGTCCGATGGTGATGTGACCAGCCTTCCGCTGCTCCATCATTCCTAGTGCCACGATGTTCGCCGTACTCCCGATGGTAGTCAGGTTGCCCAGGAATGTCCCGGCAAACAGCATCCCCCACCAGAGGGGAAATGTCCATATCCCCAACGCCCCCAAGTCGTGTATTATGGGGACAAAGGTCGCGACTGCTAGTACGTTATCCATAAGGGCACTCAGAGTGCCGACGACCCAAACTAAGAGAAAGAAGAGTAAGGCGTAATTTCCCTGAGACAGCGTCGCTGTGGCCTCCGCCAAAATACGGGTTACACCCACAAACCTCAAAGTTCCAACAGAAGCGAAGAGAATGAGGAAGAAGGTGAGGGTCCACCAATCCACCCGTCTCTCAAATATCTCCCTGGCCCTCTCACGCTCCAAAAGGAGGATAGCGCCCGCTGCCAGCATTGCGGTGCCCAGTAACATCGTGTTCTTCGCCAGGCCGAGCAGCCCCTCGATGGTCGAATGGAACACGAGACCAGCCAGCGTTGCGATGAGGACTGCAAGAGGTCTCCCAAGGTCAGCACGAAGTCGATCATCCGTCTGCCGATCCGGGTCTGCCTCGGGTACAGGGGCCTCCACCTCGACCATCGTAACCTGCCTCGCAACCATTTTTTGTTGCAACTCCCTAACCTCGCTGGAGAAGTACTGGAGGACCAGTGGAATCGTGATCGCGAGGGCGGCAAGCGAAATGGGAGCCGCCCATCTCAAGAAATCGACGAATGTCAGACCGGCCTTCAACGCTATGAGAATCCCCACAGGATTTCCAACCACCGTGGCACTACTACCTATGTTCGTCGCAAAAACGACCATCATAACGTAGGGTACGGGGTTGACACCAAACCTCCCCGTTAAACTCAGCACAGCCGCCATCATGAACAGAATGGAGGTGACCTCGTCCACAATCGCCGCTGATAATGCGGCTAGAAGCATGAGGACAGTTACGACGAGCCTAGCGTTGTTACCGACCAGCTCCAAGACACGGTTGATCAGAAACTCGAAGAGCCCCTTCTCCTCCAAGTAGCCCACGACCACCATCATCCCGGCCAGAAAGAGTATGATATCGAGGCTCGCGTATTCGATCAACGTGGGCACGTCGAGGAGGCCAGCGCCCAACAACGTGGCGAGCGCCAAGAAGGCGAACGCAAGGCGAAACCTCCAGAACAGCAGGGTCCCAGCGATGAGCGTAGCGAAGAGAGAGATGGCAAGGATCTGGCTAGCTTCTAGCTTCGCAGCTATGGCTAGTATCGTCACAGCGAGGATAGCCATTAAGAAGATGTCCCAAGGCTTAGCCACTGCTTATCGAATAGGGCCCTTCAACCTGATTTAAAAATTTGCTAGCGTCTTCTATTAAAGAATTGGTGGTCTTGGTGCCATGCCGACGTGCAGTCTGGGGACAAGAATAAAGCCTTAGAGTAACAGGTGAGGCTGCGGGGTTGCTCCCAGCAGTCAGCGACATCCTACTGAGCTCAGTTGTGGGTGTATTCGCTGGACTGGTGGGTGCGCTGGTGGGGGTGGGCGGAGGTGTATTCATCACACCCTTCCTCACACTTTATATGGGCATTCCGATACGTGAGTCCATCGCGGCCTCGCTGGTGGCTGTAATCGCCACCTCCACGGCCGGCGGCTCATCCTACGTGGACCAGAGGATAACTCATGTGAAGCTGGCCATGTTCTTGGAGGTGGCCACGACGGCGGGAGCCCTCCTGGGAGCCCTCCTGGCAGTCCGGCTCAGCTCCTGGACCCTCTACATCGTCTTCGGGTCAGTAATCCTCTACATGACATATAACGCCATGAAGACCCTCCACACCGATGAGAGAAGGATCTCCAGGGGCGATTTTGTATCCGCTTCACCCGACAGACTAGCCCATCTACTTCAACTTGAAGGGGAGTACTATGATGCTTGGGAGAGGCGTACGGTCCGCTACTCTGTCAGGGGGGTGCGTGTGGGTTCCACGAGCTCGTTCCTGGCAGGGATGATTTCAGGGCTTCTGGGGATTGGTGGTGGGGCGGTGAAGGTGGGGGTGATGAACCTCTACATGAATGTCCCGATAAAGGTCGCCGTCGCCACCAGCAAGTTCATGATAGGGGTAACCGCGGCCAGCGGTGCCCTCGTCTTCCTCTGGTCGGGGCTGGTCAACCCCTACGTGGCTGCCCCCATCGCCCTGGGGACCACTGCCGGCGCCACGGTCGGCACCTTCATCATGAATAGAGTACGCAGCGGCCAGATCAAGCTCCTATTCTCCCTGCTGTTGCTATACCTCGGCTACGCGATGCTGGCTAGGGGTCTGGCCATGGGGTTCGGGATCCACCTGCCCCTACCGGGGGGTGGGGGCCGATGATCAACGTAAACCGTGTGGTCTATTATGTGCTGGTGGTGGGTATGCTCTTCAGCATAGGCCTCTACATCTTCGGCCTCGGCCTGCTCGTCACACACCCACAGAGCCCCCCCAACTCCCTCGACCCATATTCCCTCATCCAGGAGCTCCCCCAGCTAAAGCCCTACAGCGTTCTCATGCTAGCGGCCATCATCCAGATCCTAACCCCAGTCGGCCGGGTGGTCGCCGCCCTCCTAGCCTTCACCATCAACCGCGATGGGCCCTACGTGGCCATCTCTGGGGCCGTGCTGGCCATCATCATCCTAGGAATCCTCCTGTCGTTATCCGGGTTCTCAAAACCATCCCCCTGATTAACCCTTCCTGGTCGCCGATACCAGTGACAGCACATCCCGGTCCTTCAGCTCATAGTCCACGGGCAGGTGTAGGCCCGTCCGGACATCGATGGCATATAGAAGCCCCTTCTCCAGCTCTGAATGGACCGCCCTCGCCAAGTCCCTTACCGATGCCCCGGGCGGCATGAGGAAGGCATCTGGAAGCACGCGGCCATGCGTATCCGATAGCTTCCTGGGCTCCGAAACCGGGTACACGGTATTCATCCTGAGAAGCTTGAATACAGCGACGTTCAGGGCGAACTGGACACCCGTCCTCATGTAGCGCTCAAAGACCGCCCTGCGGATGAACTCGAGGGCCCACCTCTGCCTATCCGTCAGCTGCCCCGGGTTGATGATATCAAATCTCTCTTCGCCGGGGATATACTTGATCAGTCCCTTCTGCTCAGCCCTCCGGAGCGTGAGCTCCGCATCGGCGCTGGCGGGCACCACCATCACATCCCTGTATGCATCCCTTATCCTCTCGAGGTTCGCCTCGGCCGTGGGGAGGTCCATCTTGTTGGCCACGATTATGGTGGGCTTGGAGATGTCCCTGAGGGCCCAGCAGAACCTCTTAAGGTCGTCCTTGGGCCATGTGTTGAAGTCCTTGGCCAGCAGCCCCGTCTCCTTGAGGGCTTGGGCCACGTGCTGCTGCTTCACACCTATGCCCGCCAAAACCTGGGCGACGGCCCTGGCGAGCCCGACCCTCGATGCCAGCTTGGAGATCTTATCCGAGTTGGCATCCACCATCTTAAGGTACCACATGGCCAGCTCCTCCTCCACATCCCCGATGTCCGCCACGGGGTCGCCCAGGCCCGGTTTTGTGATGCGGCCCTCGGCATCGACGCTGCCAGAGGCGTCGACCACATGGATCAGGGCGTCGGACTGGGCAGCCACCCCCAGGAACTGGTTACCCAGCCCCTTCCCAGCCCAGGCCCCCTTGATCAGCCCGGGCAGGTCGATCAGGGTGATGGGTATGAACCGCCAGCCCTCCCTGCATATCGAGTTCCTGGGCTCATCCTGGACGCCGAACTCCTTGTGCACACAGAGCGTTACCACGTGGGCGATTCCCTCATCAGGACTCTTTGTGGTGAAGGGGTAGGTGGAGATCTCCCCGGACCTGAGCGTCGCCGCGTTGAAGAAGGTGGTTTTTCCCGTGTTCGTCTTGCCTATCAGCCCTATCCTGACCTGCATCGGCTTTTATCATGACCCTGCCCGGCTGTGGCTTCTTAAGCTGAGCGGGGGGAAAGAATCTTATCCTTCGGGCTGCGGGATGGATTGTGCCCGAGCGGGTGAGGGCGGCCCGGTCCGGTGGGGTGGTGGTGGAGGCGGGTGGTCAGAGGTACGCGTTGGACGTGGCTTCTCCGACCCCCGCAGACCTCTACTTCTACTCCCATGCCCACTCCGACCATCTCGGGCAACCGGGCCAGGCCCGGCGGGTTTTGGCCTCGAGGGAGACCGTGGCGCTGGCGAAGGCGCGGGGGTTCAACCTAAGGGCTACAGATTCCGAGGACCTCTATGACACGGGGCATATCCTCGGCTCCAGGGGCATCCTCCTAAGGGACTCGATATACTACACGGGGGATATCGCCGGCAAACCCAGGGGGTTTCTTCGAAAGGCCACACCCGTGAAATGCAGGACCCTGATCATCGAAGCCACTTATGGTGATCCCCACTTCAGATTTCCGCCCATCGCCCGGGTTGTGGAGGAAGCCAACAGGCTCATCGACACCCATTTCTCCATGGGTAGACCGGTTGTCCTCATGGGCTACCCCCTCGGGAAGGCGCAGATCCTGACCCACCTATTCTCATCCTGGGGGCCGGTCTATGCCGACGATAGTGTGGCGAAGTTCAACGCCGTCTATCGAAGCCTGGGTGTTGAGCTCCCCCCGGAGAGGGCGAGGATCCGGGAGGCGCATGAGGGGGGGCTCCTGCACCGGACCCCATGGCTGGCCGTGGTATCGCTATCGGCTTCCCGGACCGGGCTCATAGCCCACCTGAGGCGGAGGTTCTCCGCCTTCACCATCGCCTTCACGGGCTGGGCCGCCAGCCCGGGGTTCGTCGAGAGGCTAAATGTGGACTGCGCCCTCCCCCTCAGCGACCACTGCGACTTCCAGGAGCTGGTGGAATTCGTGGATCGATGCCAGCCCGAGCAGGTCTACACGTTTCACGGCTTCTCCTCCGAGCTGGCGTCGCACCTCAGAAGGAGGGGGTATGAGGCCCACGCCATCCCCAGGGCCGGCCAGCCCCTCAACCACTTCCTAAGGCCGGACTAGCCCCCAAACATATTAATCGAGAGCAGGCCGCGAACATGGAAGGGGGGCATGAGCATAGCGGTGGTTGAGAAGGCCTACGGGAAGGATGAGGTGCTGGGGGTGCTGGACCCCCTGGTGGCCGAATGGTTCTCCCAGTACCCGGACCTGACACCCCCACAGAGATACGCCATCGTGAGCATTCATGAGGGTAAGAACACCCTCATCGCCGCACCCACGGGCTCGGGCAAGACCCTGGCCGCCTTCCTCAGCATAATCAGCGAGCTGGTGAGCCTGGCGAGGAGGGGTGCCCTCCAGGATCAGGTGTACTGTGTATACGTCAGCCCCCTGAGGGCCCTGAACAACGATATCTACAGGAACCTTCTGGAACCCCTTGAATCAATTAAGAGGCTGGCGGAGCAGAAGGGGCTGCAGCTGCCCGAGATCCGAATAGCCGTTCGCACCGGCGACACCACCAGCAGCGAGAGGTCGAGGATGCTGAGGAAGCCCCCCCACATACTCATAACAACCCCCGAAAGCCTTTCCATCGTGCTGGTCGCGCCCAAGTTTCGACATCTACTCCGCGGGACGAGATGGGTGATCGTGGACGAGATTCACGAGCTCTGCGGCTCGAAGAGGGGGGTTCACCTAACCCTAAGCCTCGAGAGGCTGGAGCACGCCATCGGCAGACCACCCGCCAGGATCGCCCTCTCAGCCACCATAAACCCCCTCGATGAGGTGGCCAGGTTCCTCGTGGGCTACGACGACGAGGGCCGGGAGAGGCCCTGCTCGATCGTGGATACCAGGTTCGTCAAGGCCACATCCCTACATGTAGATACACCCGTGGAGGACCTGCTCAACACGCCCACGGATGATGTCTCCCGCGAGCTCTACCTCCTCATCAAGAGGCTGGTGAGGACTCGGAGGACCACACTCATATTCACCAACACGAGGTCCGGTACGGAGAGGGTCGTCTTCCAACTACAGAGGTTGAAGGCCGTCGACATCAATGGTCTCGCGGCGCACCACAGCTCCCTCTCCAGGGAGCTCAGGAAATCCGTGGAGGAAGACCTGAAGCGTGGGAAGATGAAGGTCGTCGTCACCTCCACGAGCCTGGAGCTCGGAATAGATGTGGGCTTCATCGACCTGGTGATTCAGATCGGTTCGCCGAAATCCATCTCCCGGTGCCTGCAGAGGGTGGGCAGGTCCGGCCACACCCTGGACCGGGTGTCGGAGGGGTACCTGATCGCCCTCGAGCGCGACGACCTGGTGGAGGACGCCGCCCTGGCGAGGGAGGCCCTGTCGGGCAGGCTGGACCGGGTACACATCCCCAGGAACTGCCTCGATGTCCTGGCCCAGCATGTGGTGGGGATGGCGGTGGAGGGGAGATGGAGGGTGAAGGACGCGCTGAAGCTGGTCCGGAGGAGCTATTGCTACCACAATCTACCAGAGGCATCCTTCAGGGCCGTCGTCAAGTATCTTTCGGGCGGGTACAGAGACCTGGAGAGCTTCCGCGTCTACGGCAAGATCTGGTATGACGAGGTGAACGATATGTTCGGCAGGAGAGGGGCCCTTCTGAGGGCCATATACGCCAGCAACGTGGGGACCATCCCCGACGAAGTTTCTGTGAAGGTGTACACGAAGGGTGGGGCTTGGGTCGGCTCCATCGAGGAGGAGTTTCTCGAGAGGCTGAGCCCCGGAGACATATTCATCCTCGGCGGGCGACCCTACAGGTTCCTCTATGCCAAGGGCTTGAAGGCCTATGTGGAGCCGGCCTACGGCGAGAAGCCCACGGTCCCCTCCTGGTTCAGCGAGCTGCTGCCCCTCAGCTTCGACCTGGGCGAGGCCATCGGCAGGCTTCGGCGCGAGATAAGCAGCAAAATATCGGCGGGTATCGGCCTTCAGGAGCTCACAGAGCAGGTGATGCGGGAGTGCTCGTGCAGCGAGAGGGCCGCCAGAGCCCTGATCAACTACATGCTGGATGAGAAGCGGTACCTGGAGTCCATAGGGGTTAAGATCTTCCCCGACAACCATGATATCCTGATAGAGGACTACCGGGACCCCTCGGGTAGACAGGTCATCATATTCAACACGGTCTTCGGCCGCCGGGTCAACGATGCGTTGGCGAGGGCCTACGCCTACCAGCTGGCGAGCTCCAGGGGGGTGAACGTGGCGCTTTCCGTGACCGACCACGGCTTCTCCCTCACCCTCCCCAGCGGGGTTGCCGTGAGCCCGCACTGGCTGGTCAGACAGGTGTCCTCCGACCGCATAAGGGCCATGCTGAGGGAGGCCATCAGACACACCGAGATGGCCCGCAGGAGGTTCAGGCACTGTGCCACCAGGGGCTTGATGATCCTCAGAAGCTACAAGGGGCACGAGGTTTCAATCGCCAGGCGGCAGGTCAACGCCCAGATACTGCTGAGGTTGGCGGAGGACCTGGGTGACTTCCCCGTGCTCGAAGAAACCTACCGCGAGATCATGGAGGACCTGATGGATGTCACCCAGGCGGAGCAGGTCCTACGGGAGGTGGAGTGGGGGGTCAGGTGCTTCCACATCGGACCGCCCGTGGACGTGCCCTCCCCCTTCACCCACCATATACTCCTGCAGGGGCTCAGCGATGTGGTGCTCATGGAGGACAGGAGGAGGCTGCTGAAAAGCCTGCATGAAAGCGTGTTGCGGAGGATCTCGCAGGTGCCTGTGAAGCCTTGACCGTGGAAACCCACAGACTGGATCGGCACACATCGCTGGTCGCCCCATGGCCGGCCCTCTTGCTGGAGGATGAGGGGGCCCTGGTGGTCGCCGACATACACCTGGGCATGGAGGAGCAGAAGGAGGCGGAGGGCATCCACATACCCCGTGGAGTCTACTCGGACATCTCCAACGCCATCCTCAAGCCCACCCGGGAGACAGGAGCCTCCAGGGTGGTGCTCCTGGGGGACGTCAAGCATGAGTTTGGCAGGCCCCTCTACGTGGAGTGGGCGGCCACCAGGAAACTCATCAAGGCCCTGGAGGACATGAAGGTCAGGGTGGACGTCGTCCGGGGAAACCACGACAACTACATAATATACATCTTGAAGGAGATGGGGGTACCACTGCACCAACCCTGCATGGAGCTGGGCCGATACACCCTCCTCCACGGACACCTGGGGCCCGAGACCCTCCCCCCAGGGGCCAGGCGTATCGTGATGGGGCACGAGCACCCATCCATAGCCGTCAGGGACGACCTGGGCCTCACCCACCGCTACAAAGCCTTCCTCCACGGCAGCTTCGGGGGGCTGGAGATCACCGTCCTGCCATCCGTATCGCCCCTGGCCACGGGCAGCGACGTAAACCGGATACCCACCAGCGAGCTCCTAAGCCCCATTCTGAGGAGCATCGACATCGATGGGTTCACCCCCTACCTGCTGGACGTCGGCTACACCGTAGAGCGTTTCCCTGAGCTCAGAACCCTCAGGAACTTCTAGAGGGGGATGGGTGCCTCTTTGGCGGAACCCAGCCGGGAGCAGCTCGAGGCCCTGGATAGGGAGCTTATAGCATCCTTCAACCACTATTTCTCGGTCTGTGCCTCCCGGCTACCCCTCGAGCGGGAGCACACCCTATCCATCAGGATCGGGCACTACAGGTCCGATTACAGGCTTCAGAGGGATGGCACGGTGATCGAGTTCCCAGACTCCACCTCCTTCCCATCCCCCAGCCTGCTCATGGCCCTGCCGAAGAGCTACCGCATCGGCCCCGGTGAGCCGGAGATATCCTTCTCCCTAAAGTGCGTGCACCGTCCGGGAGGGGGCATCCCCATAGAGGTCATGGGCCAGGTCCGTGAGAAGGCCTTCTACACAGCCCTGAACCGCTACCTCCACGAGAAGGGGCTGGACCTGGATGTGAAGGCCGGCCCTGAGATCGTGGAGGCGGTGACCCGGGTGGACTCCGAAGCCTTCCTCACAAGATACCTCGTGGGGAGGTTACTCACCCTCTCCCTACCGGCGGTTCTAGCCCTCGCCCTAGTGGTGTTCCATCCCATCATGGCCCTCGCCGCCCTCCCCAGCCTCTTCTACACCTACCGGATCCTAAGAAAGGTCTCGCAGCTCAGGAGGGCGATTAGGGAGAGGAGGGTGGGCGAGTACTTCCTAACCAGGCTGAGGGTTATGGCACCTTAGGGAGCTGATTTGAGGGGCTATCTCATCGATCCCCTCGCCCTGGCCGGTGAACCTCACCTCCAGCACCCGCTCCGTATCCCGGCAGGGGACCACCAGCTGGAGTTCGTGAAGCTCCCTCCTCCTGAAGAGGCCCGGTTTCAGCAGGACCCTCTTGATATAGGCCTGGTGCGTGTTGACCTGTATGGAGCCCACCATGTCCCTTCTGGGCCGCCAACCCTCCAGGGGCCTGCAGCGGACATCCAGCCCCACCACCTCCCCCCGGACCCTGTTCACCAGGTAATAGCTGGCCTCCCCCATCTTGACCCAGGCGCCGCCCCCCTTAAGTATCGTATAGTAGACGTCCGGGGGGCTCTCCGCCCTCGTGACACCCCACCCCTCGGGGAGGGTGATGTATAGGAGGGTGTAGGTGCCTATGGCGATATTCCCCGCCGATAACTCGAACTCCAAGCCTCCAGCTCGGGTGGCGGTAAAGGTATTTACGCACAACCCGGGAGCTGGGAATAAGGAGGTTGGTCGTCGACCCCACGGCCCTACTCTTCTATTTGGCAATCTTCCTCCTCGCCTTCTATCTCGCGGGTAATGTGGTGAACTCTAGGCGGGTTTCCGGGATCTGTGCAAGACTCGCTGAAGCCGTTAGGAGGCTGGGGGCCACGGTCTCCTACAGGAGGTTGGGCCCTTCGGCCGGCCTGCTATCCGGTAAAAATCTTCTGGAGGTGATATCGGACTTCTCGGTGGCCGTGGCGCTACTACCCCTCACCAACCCCCTCACCTGGCTCGGGGCCCGAGCAGCGGGCCGAAGGGATGTGGCGGTGTTGAGGGGTCGTCTGGTCACCACACCCAGGGTTGAGGCCACGATAATAAGGAAGGGGAGCCCGCCCTACAGGTATAGGAGCAGGCGGGTCAGGTGGCTGGAGGCCGACGATTTCATCATCAATGTGAGGAGGGGGGCCGACATCTCCGAGTACAGGTGTTTCTTGGAGCCGAGACTTCGACCTCATCGTCTTCGACACGGCCGCCGTGGCCAACGCCGCCAGGCTCATAGGGCTGAGCAAGCTCTATGGCCTATGGCTGGCGCGGATGATCCAGTCGAGGAGGGAGGCCCAGGAGCTCAGGCTCAAGCTCTCGGTCAGGAAGGAGAGGGTGGCGGAGGAGATAAGGCGGGACCCGGTCATCGCCGACCTCCTAGGCCTCCACGAGAAGTTCAACCGGACCAGGGAGGTCCTGACCGATGCCCGCAGAACCGCCTTCTACTTCGTCACCACACCCGAGTCCCTGCCCATATCGGTGGTGAGCCGCTTCATGAAGATGGTCGAGGCCTTCAACATACCGGTCGGGGGCCTCTATGTAAACATGGTCCTCGACCCCCGGGACGCCGCGGCCGACCCCTCGGGCTACCTGGCCTCGAAGCTGGAGGAGCAGCGGCGATACCTGGAGCTGATATGGCGGGATATGGGCGATAAGGTCAGGGGGCTAATCCGGATGTTCCCCCACGAGATAAGGGGGGTCGACGCGCTACAGCTGGTCATCGAGGATATGCATCATTACCGGGGGCCTAGTGGACCGAGGGGCCTTCATGGAGAAGCTCGAGCAGGTCCACCTCCCTCAGCAGCCTAAGCCTGGCCGACCGCAGCTCACCATAGATGTGGGGGAGCAGCCTTAGGGTGTAGTAGTTGCCCAGCAGGGGGATGCCCAGAAACTCCCCGACCAGGAGGGCGTGGAATATATCGTCGTACTTCGCCCTGACATGGTAGATGTGCTGCAGCATGCCGAAGATGAAGGCCCCGAATAGGAAGTCCTTTATGGCCTGTTTCAACCCTCCGCCCCGGGAACCTATCCTGAAGCGCTCCCCATCCTCCATCGGGCGATGACAGCCTCCCTCAGCCGGGCCCAGTCCACCTCCCCCTCACACACCTTCCTGCCATCCACCACCACCGCGAACCTGCCCAGCACTCCGTGCCTGAGGGCCTTGAGGAGACCCCCGGGGGAGACGAGGTTCACCATCTCCACCTCCACATTCAGGCCCATCCCCCTCGCCTCCCTGGCCAGGAATTCCGCTATCCTGGCCGCCCTCTCATGGCTCTTGATGACATCGGGGGGGTATTCGAGGGCCTGGTCGGACAGCTCGCAGAACTCGGCCCCCGCCGCCGCCATCTCGCTGGCGAAGAGGTTGTAGTGGGGGCAGTGGCCCAGGGTGGTGGGGTAGACGTCGAAGACCTGGACCCTGACGGTCCTGGGCCCACCCAACATCCAGGCATGGGTTGGCCCGTATTTAAAGCTCTGTGGAGAGGCTTATAAGAGACGCAGGGCCCGCTGGATGGGTTGCGTGGGCCCGTCCGGGTGGAGATACTGGGCCTATTCCCCACCCTCTTCACAACCATCTGCAAGGCGGTCTGCAACCCCGCGGGCCTGGCCGGGGTCAGGACGGCCGATGGGCAGCTGCGGGAATACCCGGAGCGGCTGGTCCGGTTGAGCGAGAGGGCTTCAACCCTCTTCACACGCCTCTCCCGCGAGTGGGGGGTGGAGGTTCGGCTGGTCCAGGCCCTCTCCCCCAGGGGTTTCTGGCTCTCCCTAAGACACGGATTAGGACAGGGCCTCTGGGTGATCATCGACAATCACAGGGTTATCGATGCCGGGGAGGTGGGGCCGGATACGATCCTGAGGGAGGTCTTCGCCGTCAGGGGGAGCCGCAGCCCAGCATCTCCCGAAACGGGCTAGGAGAGGTGCCCGGGGATGGCGGCCAGGACGCTCACCAGGTACTCCTCCTCCCCCTCAAAGTAGAAGGGTGCTATGATGGGCGTCTTTACACCCCGCTTCACATACTCCCTCACCCTCTCGGCCACATCCTCCACGCCCCCCACCACCACAAACCGTGAGGCCATCTCCGGCGAAACCTCCCGGGCCGCCGCCGTGGCGTCGCCGCTCCACCAGAGCTTAGAAATCCTCTCGGCCTCACCACCGAACCCCGCCTCGCGGAAGACCTTGGTGTAGAAGGGGGCGGCGCAGTAGGCGGCCACCACCCTCCTCGCCGCGGCCCAGGCCCTCTCACCATCCCGCGATATGAAGGATAGGATATAGGCGGCCAGGTCGAAGCTCCCCGGCTCCACACCCACCTCCCGGAGCCAGCCCAGCACCCTCTCAACCCTCCCTACGGGGTTGAAGGCCAGCAGCAGCCCGTCGGCCAGCCCAGCCACCCCCTTCACCATCCTTTCACCCACACCGGCCGCGTAAATGGGCACCTGGCTGCGGGGTGGCCTCTGGGCCAGCCTCGCCCCCCGGATGGAGATGGTCTCCCCCTGAAAGCTAACCCTCTCGCCAGTAAGCAGCATCCGGATGGCCTTGATGTACTCCCTCACCCTCTCCACCGGCCTTTCGAACCGGGTGGAGTGCCATTCCTCGATGCTGAACCGGTGGCCGGCGCCCAGGCCCAGCATCATCCTGCCCCCGGAGATCTCGTCCAGGTGGGCGACCGTGGTGGCGATGAGGAGGGGTGAGCGTGTATACACGTTTATGATGCCGGTGGCCAGCCTTACACGCTGGGTCGTGGCCGCCATGGCGCCCAGGAGGGAGACCGCATCCCTCGAGGGGGCCGCCGTGCTCTCAACCACCCATAGGGAGTCGTATCCCAGCTCCTCCACCCTCCTCGCCAGCCTCAGGGCGGCCTGGGCCGGGGTTCCCGGCCAGATGCATAGGCCCAGCTTCGGCAACGCCGGGTTTTGGTGGGACCCCTCCTTTGGCTTATGGGTGCTAGTGTACATCGATGAATATCTTGTGGCCGTCCATCTCCGCCTCCCGCCAGGAGGGGCCGCTCCACCTCTCCCTGGCCAGCCTCACCTGCTTAACCCGCACCAGATATGCGAGCTGAGACTTGTAGGGCTCGAGGCTCCTGAGGAGCTCATCATCCAGCCCCGCCACACAGGCCTCCTCCAGCACCAGGGCCGGGTTGTAACCCCTCTCCTTCCTAAGGGCCTGGAGCCGCCGGGCCAGGTCCCTGAGGAGGCCCTCGGCCACCAGGGCCTCGTCCCTCCTCACGTCCAGGACCACGAGCACATCCTCCTTCAGGGAGTAGGCCAGGCCCGGGTCCACCTCCACGTGAAGCTCGTAGGCTGTCCCCGGAATCACAGCCACCCTGCCATCCATCTCAACCTCGAGCACCCCCCTCAGGTAAGCCTCCCACGCCCTATCTCCAGAAACCTGATTCACCAGCTGGGCGAGCCGCCCCGCCTCAGCCCTGAATAATGCCCCCAGCCCGCCCATGCTCGCCCTGAGGGAGAGCCTGGCCGGCAGCCCCTCCACACCCGAGTGAAGCCTCACCTCCTTCACGTTACAGAGGGTACGTATGAGATCGGTGACTTGGGATAGCGCCTTCCACCTCTCCCCGCTGCTCAGCACATGTAGTGTCCTAAGCGGCCACCTCCTCTTCACACCGGCCTTCATCCTGGCCGAGTTGGTGGCCGCCTGCACCAGGAGGGCCGAGTCCACCGCATGCTCCCAATCGCCCGCCGCCCGGGGCAACCAGGCTTGGGGCCAGCCCTCCAGCAGCAGGGGCTCAGCCCAGGGGGAGCCGGAGAGACATGTCTGGTAGAGGTACTCCGTCAGGTAAGGCGCGACGGGGTGCAACACCCGGTCCACGGTGCCGAGGGCATAGGCCAGCGCCGCGTATATGGAGAGCCTCCTCGGACGGCCCTCCTCGCTGTCGTCCCACAGCTCCTGCCTGACCATGGGCACGTAGGCCTGGCTCACCGTCTCGATCACGAAGTGGTCCACCTCCCTACAGACGTTGTGGTAATTCGCGCTGGAATAGCCCTTTTCGGCCAAATCAACCAGCCTCGCCAGCTTCGCTAGCAGCCACCTCTCGGGGGGCATCAACAAGCCCCTCCCCTCCGCCCATTCGACGGTGTGGGTGCGTGGGTCGAAGGAGTCGAGGGATGCGTTCTGCACGAGGTAGAGATGGAGGTGGTAGAGGGTGTTCAGGAGCTGGTAGGGCCTGCCCCGCATCTCCCCCCGCGAGAGGCTTATGTCATCGATGGGCGCCGCCTTCGACATCAGGTAGAGCCTCGCCAGGTCCACCGAGTCCTCAGAGAGGAAGGTGAGCCCATCCACCACGTTACCCAGGCTCTTACTCATCTTCCTCCCCTGCTCGTCCAGCACCAGTCCCTGGAAGAGGAAGGCCCTGTAGGGCGCCCTCCCACTCATGAGGACGCCCAGTATCAGGAGGGTGTAGGCCCACCCCCGGGTCTGGTCTATACCCTCGGTGAGGAAGGCCACAGGGACCAGGCTTTCATACTCCTCATCGGTCATCGAAGCATAGGGCGCAGCCCCGCTATTATGCCAGGTGTCCAGGACGAAGGGCTCCCTCACAGCCCTCCCGCCGCACTCCGGGCACCTCAGGATCACCCGGTCGATCCAGGGCCTGTGAAGCTCAAAGCCAGGGCCGTCGGGCAGCTCCAGCGCCAGCTCCAGGATCCGCCTCCTCGAAAAGGCCGGCGTCTTCCTACCGCAACGCTCACAGACCCATATGGGTAGGGGTGTTCCCCACACCCTCTCCCTGCTGATGCACCAGGGCTTCGCCTGCCTTATGAACTCGAGAAACCTGTTCCTGGGCGGCTCAAAGAAGTACTCGACCTCCCCCGCCGCCCTCAGCAGGTCCTCCTTGAACCGGTCCACCCAGTAAAAGTACTCCCGGCGGGCCAGCCAGATGAGCCTGTGGTGGGAGCGCCAGCATGTGGGGTATTCATGCACCAGTACACCCGCCTTCACCAGCACACCCCTCTCCCTGAGAAGGTCTATGACCATCCGGTCGGCGTCCCTGGCGAAACGCCCCGCGAAGACACCGGCCTCGTCGGTAAAGTACGCCCGGTCATCGAAGGGGGCAAAGATGGGCACACCCCTCCTCTGGGCCACCTCAAAGTCCTCCTCCCCATTGGCCGGTGCCAGGTGGACGATCCCGCTCCCCGTGCCGATGTCCACAAACTCCTCCGCCACAACCCTGTGCACAAGGCCGGTGCCCGAGATCCTCCCGAGGCCTGGCACCAGGTCTATGAAGGGGTGCTCATACCTCAGGCCCTCCAGCTCCCGCCCCTTCACCCGCCTCAAGACCCTCACGTCACCCAGGCCCAGCTCCCCCGCAAGCTCATGTAGGCGGGCCGACGCCATCAACCATCTCTCGCCACCGACCTCGACGACCACGTAATCGGCCTCGGGGTGAACGGCGATCATCTCGTCGGTGACGAGGGTGAAGGGCATCGTGGTCCACACAAGGGCGTAGGTGCCATCCTCCAGGCGGACCTTGTAGTATACGCTGGGATCCTCCAGACTCTCATATCCCAGGGCCACCTCCGCCTGGCTTAGGGAGGTCTGGCAGCTGGGACAGTAGGCCACCACCCTATACCCCTCGCCCAGCAGACCCCTCTCCCAGGCCCTCTCCAGGTAGCGCCACTCCCTCTCTATGTATTCATCCTTGTAGGTGTAGTATGCGTTGTCGTGGTCTATGAGGAGGCCCAGGAGATGGTCCGCCTGCCTCCACACCACCTCATACTTGGCGAGTAGGGACTTGCAGGCCTGGACGAGGGCCTCCATACCCACCCGCTGGAGGTTCTCAAACTTGCTACCCCTCAGCCCCAGCTCAGCCTCTGCCTCCAGCTCCACCGGGAGGCCCTGGCAGTCCCATCCCGCCCTGAACAGGATGTTCTCGCCCTTCAGGGTCGAGTACCTGTACCATAGGTCCTTCATGATCCGGCCGCGGATATGGCCCATGTGGGGCCGGCCATTCAGTGTGGGGGGGCCCTCCACATAGCCCAGAAGCCTCCTACCGGCCAGCCTCCTCCTGATCCTTCCCCGAATATCTATATCCGCCCAGAATTTCCGAACCGTCTCCTCCACAGCCTTCCAGTCGTAGTGCGGCGGGATAGAAATGGCTAGGGCCCGCTGGGCGGCCCCCTCAGGGGATTTTGCGTTCACCGGCCACGGCCCGAGAAGTAGCGCCTCGCCTTTTAAACCCAGCGCTGTAGAGGGCCCAGCCCAACAAGCCACAGGGTCTCATCGGCGGCCTGGGGATTCGAAGAACCGCTCATCCTTAGGTTACGCTTAAAAGTTACCTAGTATAATAGGATACCATGTCCCCCGCCGCCAGGGATCGGGTTGTCAAGGTCAAGTATGAGGTTTATGCGAAGCTGCTGAGGCTGCAGTCCAAGCTCCAGCTGAGCCTGGGCAGGAGGGTGAGTTTCAGCGAGGTCATAGACCGGCTGCTCGCCCACCAGGAGGAGCTCGATCCCACGAACACGCTGATCGGAGGTGAAGCGGCCGTCTGACCGGGGCCGAAGGGTCTCCCGACCCGGCTCTACAATAGGCCCTTGCGGCCAAGCTGGGTGATGGTGCCATGGCAAAGTATGTCCTGGTCCCAGACACAACTTTATCAAGGCACTACCGAAACTATCCCCTCCTGGACTTTCTACCCTGCGCACCCTCGGGAGCCGTGCCCCCCTTCATCTACGAGTACCTGAAGGGCGAGCCCCTGCCGGCCATCAATGGGAGGGCCCCAGCCGCACCCTACGCCCTTAGGAAGCTGGAGGCCGCCCTCCTAAGAGAACACAGGCAGGATGATGTGGTCATCCCCCACGAGAGCTACATCGAGGAGTTCATCGGAGAGGACACCGAGGTTATAGGCGTGTACACCATGGACCCCCTGGGTATCGCCCCCCTGACCCTATCCTATGCCGTTCTCTTCAACAGCCCGGGGAAGCCCTATGTGAGGTTGGAGTTCGAGAGGCTCATCCAGAGGCTGAACCGCGCCCGTAGAGGCCTGAAGGCCAAGCTGGTGGTCGGCGGGCCCGGGGTGTGGGAGTTCACAGTCCTACCGGAGGAGCTGGCCAGGCTGGGGATCGACTACGCCTTTCAAGGCGAGGCGGAGGATGTGATCAACGACCTCTTCAGGGACATAGCGGAGGATCGGGTGTACACCAGGGGCTTCTTCCGGGGGTTTCAAAGCTTCGATGAGCGCTTCAACAAGGTCTGGATAGGTTATGACCGTTTCATAAGCCGGGCCCGGTATTCGAAGCAGTTCCCGACCCTCGAGGAAATCCCGCCCATCCGGGCACCCTCCATCAAGGGCCTGGTGGAGGTGATGAGGGGCTGCGGGATCGGCTGCGACTTCTGCGAAGTAACCCTAAGAGCCCTCCGATATTACCCCCCGGAGTATGTGAGGGCTGAGGTCAGCGTCAATGTCGCGGGAGGATACAGCAACGCCTGGGTCCAGAGCGACGAAATATTCGCGTACATGCATGGCCGAAACTTTGAGCCAAACCAGGAGGCAATCCTGGAGCTCTTCTCCACCATCATGGCCACCAGGGGTGTGACACACTCCAACCCGACCCACGGCAGGATCTCCATACCCGCGGGGTACCCGGAGCTGATACAGCGCCTCTCCAGGGTGTTGAGGGCGAGCCGGGATAACTGGATAGGCATACAGGTGGGGATCGAAACGGGCAGTGAAAGGCTCGCCAAGATCCACATGCCAAACAAGACCCTACCCCTCAGGATCGGCGCCGACGGAAGCTGGCAGGAGATAGTGATCGAGGGGACAAAAAACCTGAACAGGTACTACTGGAAGCCCGCCTTCACCGTCCAGGTGGGGCAGCCGGACGAAACGCCCGAGGACAACTGGGACACCGTGGAACTGATCAATAAGCTCAGCACGGCAACCGTGAACGGGCGGGAGCTCGAGTTCACCGTCACACCCATGCAGAACGTCTCCCTCGGGCTGCTGAAGAGCAGGGGGCTGACGTCCAGCATGCTGGACAAATCCCAGCTCGCCGTCTACTACGCATGCTACCGGCACCTGGCTAAGATGGTCATGAGGATCGGTTTTCACTCCAGCAGCGGGGATCCCTTCACCAGGGTCGTCACCACCACCATACTGGTGGCGGGCGGGCTCACACTCCTAAAGTACATAGAACAGCTGTGCAAGAAGAGGGGGCTTGACCCGGAGAAGGTCAAACGCTACGGGCTGACCTAGGCACCATCCGTCTGTGGCCCAAAGGCTAGTCATTTGAAGGATAGCGTTGAGCGGTACAAAGATGTGTGTCTGCATCAATGAATATATCGGAAAGGCGGGGCGCCTTTCCCCATCACGCATAGGCAACGGCTCTACTCAATCGTTCTTTACCCGGCGGATTGAGCTTTCCAACACCTCCTTCTAAATAAGGATTGGCTGCCCATGGATACGGCATGGGCAGGTTTGCGGTCCTCGCGGGCTTCGGGTTCATAGGCTTCGCCCTCGGCTTCTTCGCTTACTTGAGCCGGAAGGCATTCATCGAGCTGATTCTGCGCCTGCTGCCGACACTGGACATAGAGCTTGTCGGCGCTGTGGTCACGGGTCTCGCCGGAGCGGTGATTATGATCGCCGGGGTCATTGCGTGGTCTTACATGACCGGCCGATAAGACAAGCAAAGAGGAGAAATACTTTTCTAGTTCAAGGTGACAAAACGCGCTATCTGATTAGTCCTACTTCACGCCCTAACCTCACTGGTGGGTAAATCCCGCGAGCAGAAATAGCTGCCACAGAACCCTGTCGATGCAGGGGGCGATTGTGGCTCACAGTGCCTGCGCCCCCATTTGATTACCTACTCAACAAAATTCGATACCTCAAATTAAGACACCCCTCCAGAATCGGGGGTGTCGAAGACCACATGTCGGAGTTCGTGAAGAAGTGGGATCAACAGGCTGGCGTTGGATGGGCAGAGAGGATCAGGGAGGCGGTCAGGCCTGCGGGTCCCTTGAAGCCCCGACTCGAGCAGGCCATCCGCGCGATCCAGGTCCAGATCACCAAGCTCGACGCCACCGCCAACAAGCTCAAGGAGAGGGATACCGCGATATTCAACAAAGTGGTCTCCGCCCTCCAGAAGCACGACACCGCACATGCCTCCGTCTATGCGAATGAGCTGGCCGAGGTAAGAAAGATCGCCAGGCTCGTCACACAGGCAAAGATGGCCCTGGAGCAGATAAGCCTCCGTCTGAGCACCGTCCAGGAGCTGGGTGAGATCGTGGTCACCCTGGCCCCGGCGATGGGTGTGATTCGTGGGGTGAAGAACGGCCTCGTCCAGGTGCTGCCCGAGGCGGAGAAGGAGCTCGGAGACATCAGCAGCCTCCTCAGCAGCATACTCGTCGATGCGGGCCAGATGGCTGGTACAACCCTCAACTTCGAGGCCTCCAGCGAGGAGGCGGAGAGGATACTGGGAGAAGCCGCGGCCATCGCGGAGCAGCGTATGAAGGAGAAGTTCCCCGAGCTCCCGGCCGGGGTCGCGCAGCAACTGGGCGCTGGCACCTAAGTATTGGGGTGGGCTGGGTCTACCTACCCCCAGCCCCCTTTTTTTACTGTGTGCTGAAAACATGGGCTGGGTTAGATCCACCAAGAAGTTGTTTGAAGATACGGTTAGGCTGCTTACTCACACGGAATTTGCATTAGCCGCTTAACACTTCTTGACATCTGGGGCCTTTTACCCAGCCTGCCTTCGGCAATAGGTATTGTGGTTGTTTAGCTTCGGCGATAGAGGCAGAAGGGACAGTTTCAACAGGGCCATCAGGCAGCTGGAGTTCTACAGGCGGCAGTTGGAGCCGCTGAGGCTTAAGCTCCAGAGCCGGAGCAAGGAGCTGTTCGAGAGGACCGTCAAGGCCATGGCCCTCGACGAGAGGGAGAGCGCCACCGTCTTCGCCACCGAATTGACGGAGCTGAAGAAGGTCATCAGGGTCGTGATTTCCGCGGAGCTCGCCCTAGTCCAGGTCATAATGAGGCTGGAGACCCTGAGAGATATGGGCGATGTGGTGCGGGTCGTCACCCAATCACTGGACTCCCTTAGGAAGATATCGAGGCTGACCGGGCTGGTGCAGGAGGCCGCTCAGCAGGTCAGCTCGACATTGATGGAGACGGTGGCTGAGGTCAGCCACCTAACGCCAAATGTGGAGATCAATGTCCAGGGGGAGCCGGTCGAAGAGATCATCCGGAAGGCGAAGGCGGCGGCCGATGAAAGGCTGAAGCAGTTGACCGAACTCCCCCCGCCCGTGCTGAGGGCTCCCGGCGCCACCACATTGGAAAAGGCTCGAAGAGCCGCCCTGCTGGCCACCGCTGATGGGGCCGAGGACGAGTTCAAGCCCGAGGTCTACGGTCATCGGCCTGAAGAGATCCGCTCCAAGATCGCAGAGGCCTTCTCCCAGCACGGACCCAGGGTTGATCCCCTCACAATAGCCGCTGAGTTAAACGTCCCCGTCACCGCTGTGGAGGATGAGCTGATTCGAATGGCGATGGAGGGTATCGTGGTGACCAGGAGGCCGGGTGGTAAGTGAGCGAGGCGGCGGCCAAAGAATTGGAGGACTCGGCGGCCAAATATGCCAAGGAAGCCATCCGGCTCGACATCCAGGGAGCCTATGGGTTGGCCATCCAGTACTATCAGAGGGCTATATCCACACTGATCAAACTCGCACAGCTATACCCCGACTACAAGCTGAACGGCATCTATCTGCAGAGGGCCATGCAATATCAGGAGCGGATCAAGGCCCTCCAGCTGGCCCACGGACTGCTCCCCGAGTCAGCGGAGGAGGGTGGGGCGCCGCAGGACGGTGAAGGCGCAAGGGAAACGGTCCAGGATAGGCCAGCGGTTGCCGCCGAGCCCCTCAAATCCTCCTATCAGGACCTGATAATCAAGGAGAAGCCTTCGGTGAAGTGGAGTGAGGTCGTCGGCCTCGAAGATGTTAAGCGTGCTATACGAGAGGCCATAGTCTACCCGGTCAAGAGACCAGATCTATTCCCATTGGGGTGGCCTCGCGGGATCCTGCTCTTCGGTCCCCCCGGATGCGGGAAGACCCTCATCGCGGCGGCCACGGCCTCGGAGATAGATGGCTTCTTCATTTCGGTGGATGCAGCCTCGATAATGAGTAAGTGGTTGGGGGAGGCTGAAAAGAATGTCGCAAAGCTCTTCCAGAGTGCGAGAAGGCTTATGGCGAAGAATCAGAACCAGCCCGTCATCATCTTCATCGACGAAATCGACTCCCTGTTCGGCCAGCGCGCCCAGGAGGTGGGTGGGGAGGTCCGGGTGAGGAACCAGTTTTTGAAGGAGATGGATGGGGTGGCTGATAAGGGGAAGAATCTACACCTGTACGTGATAGGGGCCACCAACAAGCCCTGGGCCCTCGACATGCCCTTCCTGAGGCGATTCCAGAAGAGGATATACGTCCCCCCACCCGGCTTAAAGGCGAGGATCGAGCTGTTCCGGCTCTACACCATGCCCCTCAGGATGGACGGCTCGGTGGATCTTGAGGAGCTGGCCAGGCTGACGGACGGCTACACCGGCAGCGATATTCGCGATATCTGCCAGGCGGCCCAGCTCAGGGTCGTCTCAGAGCTCTTCGAGAGTGGCATGGCCTCCGACCGAAACGCCCTCCCCAGACCCATCACCATGAACGACTTCAGGGAGGTGCTGAGGAATAGGCGGCCCAGCGTCGCACCCGAGATGGTGAGAGCCTACATGTCCTGGTCAGAATCCTTCCAGGCCCTCTAGCCTGCCATGAATATCCAGGGCCCGACTAGGTGGGGCCGGAGTCTTACTTGGATATGGGCAGAGCTGGTTCACCGGGCACCTGTAGCATTGGGGAGCCCTTGACTTACAGACCCGCCGTCCAAGGGTGATGAGCAGCATATGGGCCTCGTGACGGAGTTCGGGGGGCACCTGGGACTCCAGGGAGCTCCTCACGGCCTCGTAACCCCGGCCTCGGACGGCCAGACCCAGTCTTCGAGCCACCCGGGCCACGTGGGTGTCGACGGGCAGCACGGGTGCTTTAGCCATGACGGCCATGAAGACGTCCGCGGTCTTGGGCCCCACCTGGGGGAGGGCCATCAGCCTCTCCCTCGCCTCGGGGAGGGGCAGTGTCAGGAGGTGCTCCAGATAGTCACTCCCATGTTTCAAGATCTCCTTGGAGAGCCTCTTGAGAGCCCGCGCCTTGTTCCTGTACAGCCCCGCCACGCGGATGCAGGACTCGATCTTCGATAGGGGGGATGCGGCTATCCTGTGGGGGCTTATCCCAACCCTCTTCTTGAGGCTCTCGTAGGCCCTTAGGGCCGCCACATCGGTGGAGTTCTGTGATAGGATGGTTACCGTGAGGACCGCGAAGGGGCCCTCCCCCCTCGACCACACCCATGCGCTGGCAAACTCGCTGAGCTCCAGGGGAAAGGTCTTCTTCAGAATCGAGAGTATCTCCAAGGCCCTGGATGGCATCTGCTAAGAGGGGGTCGTAGCCCGACCACTAAAACCTCCGCGTGCCCCTGCCGAAACAGATAAGCTACCCATGGGTCATGCCAGGGCGATGAGGCCGACCCCAAAGTCCGCCCTCATCATTGTCGACGTCCAGAACGACTTCATCCCAGGCGGAGCCCTACCTGTACCTGAGGGGGATAGGGTCGTACCCATACTCAATGAATACATCGGGAAGTTCGTAAAGGGTGGTGGGAAGATCTTCGCCACCAGGGACTGGCACCCGCCCAACCACATCTCCTTTAAGGATAGGGGGGGTCCCTGGCCACCCCACTGTGTGCAGGGCACGTGGGGCGCCAGCTTCCATAAGGACCTTAGGCTGCCGGCCGACGCCATCATCATCTCCAAGGCGTCGTCGCCCGACAAGGAGGCCTACTCGGGGTTTCAGGACACGGAGCTGGCCGGCAAGCTCCGCCAGCTCGGCATCAGACGGGTCTTCATCGGCGGGCTCGCCACAGACTACTGCGTGCTCAACACGGTGATGGACGCCCTGTCCAACGGCTTCGAAACCTACCTCCTGCTCGATGGATGCCGGGGCATCGACCTGCACCCGGGGGATGTGGAGCGGGCGGTGGGCCGGATGGTGCTGGCCGGCGCCAAGCCCGTCACCCTCAAAGATATCACCTGACATGCAGGTGGAGCGGCACGGCGCTGATCTCTCCAGGTAACCCCTGCCCTCCCCCAAGAGGGGGTAGTGACCGGTCCGTGGAGATCGAACCAAGGCTGCGACTTTCAATCACCCTGCGGAGGGAAGCCCCTCTACTGGCCGCCGCAGGAGCCCTGAGCCTGCTGAGCCTGCTGGGCTTGAGGATACCAGTCCTGGAAATGGATTTCGGCCTACTGGGATTCATGGTGGGACTCCCCCTCCTCTGCAGGGCCAGCTGGGACGCGATCCGAGAAAGGCAGGTGAACGCGGAGCTCACGATGCTCATCAGCGGGATCGGTGCAGTGCTACTCGCCCAGTATTCAGCGGCCAGCATAATCGCTCTCATGACTATCATAATGCACATGGTCGAGGAAGTTACATCCTGGCAGGGGTGGAGAGACCTCACCCAGCTGATCCTTGGCACCCCCCAAAGCGCCAATGTATGGCAGGGTGATGGCTCCATCAAGACCGTCCCGGTCCAGCAAGTATCCAAGGGCGATATTGTTCTGGTCCGCCAGGGAGAGATGATTCCCGTCGACGGAAGGGTCATCGAGGGAAGGGCGAGCGTGGCGGAGTCCTCGCTGACCGGCGAACCCCTCCCCGTCGAGAAACAGCCAGGCCTCAGAGCCTTTGCAGGAACACAGGTGGTGGAGGGGTATCTAAAGATCGAGGCAGAGGGGCCAGCCCGCGAGAGCTACATCCAGAAACTTGTGGCAGAAGTGGTGGAGAACGTAAGAGAACGCCCCCCCGTCAAGAGATTCGTCGACGTAATAGCCCTCTACTTCATGCCCATCGTTATCCTCCTCACGGTAGCCTCCTTCATTATTTCTCGAAACCCCCTGACAGCCATATCTATACTGGTGATCGCCTCCCCCTGCGCCGTCCTATCTGCGACCCCGCTGGCATTCCTGGCAGCCTCCGCCAAGCTGGCCAGGAGGGGCGTCCTGGTCAAAGATGGCGAAACCCTGAGAAAAATCACCAAGGTGGACACGATCGTGTTCGACAAGACCGGTACCGTGACCTTTGGCCAACCGAAGGTTATGGAAATAGTGAGCTTCACCGGTGAGGGGGAGCAGCAGATCCTCGCCCTCGCAGCATCCTGTGAGGCCCCGAGCCCACATCCCGTGGCCAAGGCCATTGTCGGAGAGGCCATCAGAAGAAAACTATCCCTCTACCCCCTAGAACACTTCGAAGCCATCGTGGGCAGAGGTGTGGTCGCCAAGGTCGCTGGGGAGACCTACTATCTAGGCCCGGCCGAGTGGCTGGAGCAACTGGGAGTAGAAGTGGACGGCCCCCTCAAGGGCATGACGAGAAATGACCTCGAGGACCCCCGCATCTCCGTGGTCATCGCCAAGGGGAGGAAGCCTATCGGCATGATCTCCCTCCAGGACGTGGTACGCGACTCGGCAAAGCTAGCCATCAAAAGGCTACGCGCCCTCGGGATAAGAAGATTATTGCTCCTGACCGGTGACCGAAGGGGGCCCGCTGCAGCTATAGCGGGGGAGCTTGAGATCGACTTCCTGGCTGAGCTCAAGCCCGAGGATAAGGTCCGTATTGTGAGAGAACTGAGGCGGGAGGGCAGGGTCGTCGCTTTCGTGGGTGACGGCGTGAACGACGCACCCGCCATGGCAGAGAGCGATGTCGCAATCGCAATAGCGCCTGAAGGCTCAACCCTGGCCAGCGGCGTCAGCCACGTGGTTCTCACAGTGACGGACCTGGCGACGATACCCGAACTGATAAGGATCTCCAGAAGAACGGTCGGGGCCATCTACCAGAATCTTGGGCTTTTCGGAGTGGTGAACGGGGCTGGTATGGGTTTGGCTGCCCTGGGGCTCGTAACCCCGCTCATCGGCGCGGTGCTGCACGGTCTTCAGGAGACGCTGGGCTTCGTGAACAGCGCCCGCCTGGCCAGGTAAAAAAACCACCAGAGATATATGGGGATGAACTATATAGAGCGCGACGTCCAACGTATAGCTGGGCTGGTGGCGTAGCCAGGATAGCGCGGTGGCCTCCGGAGCCACAGGGCGGGGGTTCGAGTCCCCCCCAGCCCGCCACATTACTCTAAACAGGCGCACCCCTGGGAGGGGGATAACCACCCGGATGAAATCCTTAAAATGGGGGGTGGAGGCCCCGCGGGACTCTCACCGCCGGGGGACGCCCGATGGCCACCGAACCCCTTGATGTAGAGGAGCTGGTGAAGGCAGTCATAGCCCTCTTCGTGGTAGTGGACCCCCTCGGCCTAGTCCCCACATTCACGGGGCTGACCCAGGGGATGACACCGGAGGCTAGGAAAAGGACCTTCAGGACAGGAGTATATACGGCCACAGCACTCCTCCTCACCTTCGCCCTGGCAGGCCACCAGATCCTGCTCCTCTTCGGGATAACCCTCCATAGCTTCATGATTGCGGGGGGCATCCTATTACTCATTCTCTCTGTCGAGATTATCGTGGCCGGCTACTGGCACCAGCGGGCGGCATCGACAGACGAGGTGGGCGTCTTTCCCATAGGCTTCCCACTGCTCGTAGGCCCCGGCGCCATAACAACAACCATGGTCACACTCCAGAGCTCCGGCTTCATCACGACCCTCCTGGCCGTGACCATCGTGATGCTAGTGACTTGGCTCATCCTCGAGAATATTGAGTTCCTCTATCGCATCCTGGGAAGGCGGGGCTCCGGTGCCATCGCCAAGATCATGGCGGTATTCATCGCCGCCATAGCCATCCAATTCATCTTAACAGGCATTCAGTTCTATTATCCACCGGGAAGGGCATAAGGGGTGGAGGTCGGCTCCTGAAATCTCCGTCTCCTCTCCCAGCCCCTCTATGCGGAGGATAGAGGGAGGGGCTCTCTTAATCTTTGGGCTCCCCGCCCCCGGCATCCGAGGTGTACAGGTGCTCGGCCCCCTTCACACACAGCATCTGGAAGAGCTCCTGGCCGGTGTTGAGGAACTGGTGCACCTGGTTCGATGCGATGAAGACCGCATCGCCCTCCTTGACCTCCTGCATCACCGGAACCCCGTCCACCACGGTGAGGAGGTGGGCCCTTCCCTTGAGAACAAACACTTCGTGCTCGTAGGGATGCTGGTCGTAGGGCGTCTGGCCTCCGGGCTCCACCTCATAGACCCTAAGATAGAACTTGGTAGCGCCGTGGCGTTGGTCGATCAGAGGCTTGACCCAGGTCCCCCTGGCGTTTCCCTTGGTGAGGGGTTCCCCCTTCACATCCTTGAGGCTGACGAGGCTAAGCATCTGCTTAATACCCTTCCCCACATTATTTATGGATTTGCCGGCAATGGCATACAGACATATTAAGGGCCAAGATTCTAAACGGGTGATCCATGTTCGTCAAGCCCGACACGGAGGGCTGGCCCCAGACCCTCGCGGATGAGGTGCTGGAGCAGGCGCCTGAATGGTTCCCCTTCGCGCCCAGGGGTTCAAGGGTGGACCCGAACGCGCCGAAGATAAAATTCACCATCAACCGAAAGGTGGACGTCTGGGCGGAAAACCTGGAGGAGCTGTACGAGAAGGCCAAGAGGGAGCAGTGGAACGCCTCCCTCGATGTCCCCTGGAACTCCATGGCAAGGCTGCCGGAGGATGTAGAGAGGGCCATTTCGCAGGTGATGACATTTCTCGCAGAAAACGAATACATCGCACTCTACCTCCCGGCAAAGTTTCTGCCACAGATCAACCCCTACTACTCTGAGGTCGTGAAGTTCCTGTCCACCCAGCTGGTCGACGAGGCCCGGCATGTGGAGGCCTTCGTCAAGAGGGCCATCCTCGGCGCAGGACTTCAAAACGTATCTGCCGCCACACAGCACGCCCTCAAGAGCCTGATGGATGTGGACGACTATGTGAAGGCCAAGTTCCTGCTGAACATCTTGGGGGAGGGGACGTTCGATGACCTCTTCACCCTCCTCATCAAGATAACCCCCGACCCCGTGTGCAGACGGCTCTTCGAGCTGGCCAAGAGAGATGAAGCCCGACACGTGGCCTACGGCATCAGGAGGACCCAGTATCAGCTCAGGAAGGTGCCCTCCCTAGGCAAAAGGCTTCTGGAGGCCATCGAGGAGAGGGCCAACTACCTGTTCGCGGTGGCCGGCGCGGACCCCTTCGTCACAGAGGCCCTCGCGATCCTGGCGGGGGGAGGCTCAGACCCAAGGCAGTTGGAGGCAGGTATGAAGGTCCTGGCCCAGCATCACCAGTATATGCATGAGATGAGGGTGGAGCGGCTCAGGCTCTGCGGCTTCGACCGGGAGACCGCGGAGAAGATATCGGCCCTCCACTCCTCGGCAGTGAAGAGCTTCATGTAGTTGTAACGGGGCCTGTCACCACCACCTTTATGGTACGCTCCCCCCTCTCGGCTTCCCGAAAGGCCTCCTCTATACGGGAAAGTTCGAAGGTGTGTGTGACCAGCTCGCCCACGGTGATCCTTCTCTCGACGAGAAGGGCCAAGGCCCTCAGCATGTAAGGCTCGGTGGTCGAGTAGCTGGGAACCACCCTCACCTCGTCGTAGAACAGTCTTCCCAGCCGCAGGGGAATCCTCGCCTCTTTCGGGGGCGCTCCGAAGAGCAGAACGGTTCCCCCACCCCGCACCAGCTCCAGGCCCTGCTCGAAGGCCATGGTGTTGCCCGTCGCAACTATGGATACATCCACCCCCCTCCCCTCCGAGACCTTCTTCGCCAGCTCCATCGCCTCGGTGGGTGGGCATGCCAAGCTCGCGCCGCATTTGAGGGCCATCCCCCGGCGGCCCTCCAAGGGATCCACGGCGAGGATTCGGGTGACCCCCATCAGCCTCAGCAGCTTGATGAAGAGGAGGCCCATGGAGCCGGAGCCGAGTACACAGAAGGAGTATTCGGAGTCAAAGGTGATCCTGGAGAGGGCCTTGAGACAGCAGGCCAGCGGCTCGATAAAGACCGCCTCTCTATCCTCCAGGTTGGGGGGGAGGGGGAGGATTGCCCCCCTCTCCACATTCAGTCTGGGGACGAGGAAGAACTCGCTGAACCCGCAGGGGTACACGTTGGTCTCCCTGAACAGGCTGCACTGGGTCTCATCCCCATGAAGACAGTAGTAGCACTTTCCGCAGGAGACGTGGTGGTGCACCGCCACCCGCTGACCCACCTCCAGACCCTTAACCCCGGTACCCAACCGTGAGACCTCGCCCACCAACTCATGGCCCAGCACCGGGGGCGTCTCGGTCCGCGCAGCCAGCTTCTCGATATCGGTACCACATATGCCGCAGGCCCGGAGCTTGACGAGGACCTCCCCAGCCCTCGGCTCGGGCTTCCGGGTCCTCACGAGCCCCAGCCTACCACTTCGCATTATCTTCGCGGCGAGCAGGCTGAGACACCTCCCCTCAGGGCGTGATCACGGCCTTCATCGCCCTCCTCTCACTCATGGCCTTGATGGCATCTTCCACCTCCCCCAGGCTGTACCTGTGGGTGACCAGCCTCCCGAGGCGAAGGGTTCCTGTGCAGATGGCGTGCCAGGCCTCCCTCACAGAGTGGGGGGTGTGATGGAAACAGCCGAGAACCTGCTTTTCCCTATAGTGAAGGTCGTAGGTGTCGAGTGATACGGTGGTTCCCGCAGGGCATCCCCCGAAGAGGATGACTCTTCCCCCGTCACAGCTCATACCGAAGGCGTCGATCCATGCCTCGACACGGCCCACGGCCTCGAAGACCAGGTCGGCACCCCTCCCCCCCGTGAGCCTCAGGACCTCGTGCACCGCATCCCTACCCGACCCGAGGACCGTGTGGGTGGCCCCGAAATCCAGCCCCATCTCAAGCCTCTCCCTATGCTTATCGACAAGAATGATGTGGGTGGCACCTGTCCTGGAAAGCGCCAGGGTGAGGAGCAGGCCCATCGGGCCGCCGCCTACCACAGCCACGGATTCACCCGGCCCCGGCCGAGCCCTCTCCAGGGCATGCATTACACAGGATAGGGGCTCCAGAAAGGCGGCCTCGACGGGATCAAGGTCTCCCGGGACCTTGTACATATTTTTCGAGACGATCCTGGCCGGAACCCTCAGGTATTCGGCATAGGCCCCCGGCTCTGTAAACCCTATGATGTGTTCATTCAGCCTCTCACAGAGGTTGGGCCTCCCCCGCAGGCAGTTGTGGCAGGCCCCGCAGGGGGCCGTGTTAGCCGCGACCACCCTATCATTCTTCCTGAAGCCCGAGACACCCTCGCCCACCTCCACAACCCTCCCGACGAACTCGTGGCCTATGACCATGGGTAGCCGCGCCAGGGGGTGGCCGCGGAGATACATCTTCACATCCGTTCCGCAGGTCAGGGCCTTCTCAACCCGCACCAGAACCTCGCCGGGGCCGATATCGGGGACCCTCGTCTCCACCACCCGCAGGACCCCGGGCTCCTGGAGGACGGCCGCCCTCACAGCCCCACCACATATCTCACAGCCTTAAACATGTGGTGGTCCTGGGCGACGCTAGCCTCCGCACCCCTATGTGTGGGGCGACTTGTTGTCCAGCTAACTCTTAATCCACCTGCGAACAGCGGGGAGGCGGATGACCTTCGAGCTCTTCGAGGCCGAGGCGAGGGGGCTGGTGGAGGGGGCCTGTAGGACGCTGGCCTACCCGGAAGTGGATTATGGCTTTGAGGTCCCACCCGACCCGGGGCTGGGCGAGCTATCATGCAACATACCATTCAGGCTAGCCAAGGCCCTCTCCAGAACACCCTTCGAAATCGCCCAGAGCATCGTGAATAGCCTAAACCCCTCCGGATTTGTTTCGGTGGGATCTGTCTATGCCCATCCCACGGGGTATCTCAACTTCAGGGTCAATTACGATTGGCTGATACCGGCCACATTACAAGCCATATTCAGGGAGGATTGGGCTACCCTCGACATCGGCGGCGGAAAGAGGGTCGCCGTCGAGCACACGAGTGTTAACCCAAACAAAGCACTTCACCTAGGCCACATCCGTAATGTCATACTGGGTGATACCATCGCCAGGATCCTCGCTAGAACCAACCACAGGGTGACGGTGCTTAACTACGTGGATGACACCGGTTCACAGGTGGCGGACCTCCTCGTGGGTTTCCTGTATGCTAAGTACCCCCTGGAGCCGCCGGAGGGCATGAAGTTCGACCAGTACTGCGGGGACAGGGTCTATGTGGGTGTAAACCGGCTCTACGCCACCAACCCAGACCTGATGGAGGCCAAGAAGGCCGTGTTGAGGGGGTTGGAGGAGGGGGTTGGGGAAGCCTTCGAGTTGGGGAGGAAGATAATAGACCGCGTCTTGAGGGATAACCTGAGAACCTGCTGGAGGGTGGGGGCGAGATACGACCTCCTCAACTGGGAAAGCCACATCTTGAAGAGTGGGCTGTGGGACCAAGCCTTCCAACTCCTCAAGGAGAGGGGCCTCGTCCGATACGAGACCGAGGGCGAATACGCTGGAACCTGGTGCTTCATCGAAAAAGGCTCCAAGCCCCATGTCCTGGTTAGGAGCGACGGGACCAGGGTGTATGAGGCGAAGGATATCGCCTACGCGGCCTGGAAGCTCGGGGGATTGAGGGACCCCTTCAACTACCAACCATATGCTCAACAGCCGGATGGAACGACCCTGTGGACGACGGCCCTCGACGGGGAGCCGGCCCCCCATAGGTTCGGCAACGCAGACGTGGCGATAACCCTTGTGGATGTAAGGCAGAGTGATGTGCAAAGCCTTGTGGGGAGGGCCGCTGAGGCCCTCCTGGGGCACTCCAAGAGTTACATCCACCTGGCCTATGAGATAGTGGCCCTGAGCAAGAGGACGGCTGAAAGCCTGGGGATCGAGACCGAAGGCAGAGCGATGGTCCAGATGTCCGGCCGGGAGGGGAAGTACGTCAACGTCGACCCCTTCCTCGACAGATTGAAGGCCAGGGCCAAGGAGGAGGCTGCAAAACGCAACCCGGGGGCCAGCGAGGAGTGGCTGGATTCGGTGGCCGAGGCAATAGCCATCGCCACTTTGAGGTATGAGATGTTGAAGCAGGACCTGGGGAAGGTCATAGTCTTCGATATCGAGGAGGCCATGAGGCTGGAGGGGGATACCGGCCCCTACCTGCAGTACACCTACGCCAGGGCTTCCAGCATAATTAGGAAGGCCGGGGAGTTCGAACCGAACCTCAGGCCAGCCCCCGGCGAGCTGAGAGACCCATATGAGGAGAGGCTGATACTCTGGCTATCCAAGTTTAGGAGGACCCTGGGCATGTGCGCGACCCGCCTCGACCCCCACCCCCTCGCCAGATACGCCCACACCCTGGCCACCACCTTCAACGAATACTATGAGAGGACACCGATCCTCAAGGAAGCGATCCCTCGGCTGCGGGCCACGCGGCTTACCCTGGTAGAGGCCTTCAGGAAAACCTTCAGATGCACACTAGAGCTGCTCGGGATCCCGGCGCTGGAGAGGATCTGAGTGGGGTCCAGGTATAAGCTGGTCATCTTCGATATGGATGGAACCCTCGTTGAGCAGAGGAGCAGCTGGAGCTGGCTCCACCACTACTTCCGAACTTTCGAGGGAGAGAACAGGCGGCTAAGGCTGTACGCGGAGGGCAGGATGACTTATGAGGATTTCATGGCGGAGGACATCAGATCCTGGCCACAGCCCCTCCACGTCACCGAGGTGGCATGGGCCCTCTCCTCGTGTAAGGTTAGGCCGGAGGCACGCCGCGTCGTCGGGAAGATCAGGGAGATGGGGGTGGAGGTGGCTATGGCGACCACCGGCCTCGACCTGCTCGCCGACCGCGTGGCGAAGAAGCTGGGGATCAAGCATTACATCTGCAACTCCCTCGAGGTTGATGAGCTGGGGTACCTCACAGGGCGGGGGATAATGCGTGTCGAACCTAAAGGGAAGGATAAGGCGGCTAGAAGCCTCGCATCGAAGCTCGGGGTCAGGCTGTCGGAGACCGTGGGGGTGGCGGACCACGAGTTCGACCGGGCATTCCTAGAGTCCGTGGGCCTCGGCATCGTCTTCAACAACCGGGAGCTGGCCGAAAAGGCCAGGCTACCCCTTATAACAAGCCTAGAAGAGGTACCGGGATACCTAAATCAGGCATAAATCTATAATTCGCAGACCATGGGCCCATCAAGCAATGGGAGAGATACTGCTCATCCCAGGACCCACATTCCTGCACCAGAGCGTGAGGACGGCCATGGGCGGCGAGGCTATAAGCCATGTGAGCCCCGAGTTCAAGGAGGCCTTCCTAGACATCCTCGACCTAACCAAGAAGGTCTTTATGTCGAAGGATGGGCAACCGATAGTATTCACGGGCTCGGGTACGGTGGGCATGGAGGCTGTGGTGACCAGCCTGCTCGAACCCGGCGACAGGGTGCTGGTGGCTGAAACAGGATACTTCGGCAAGCGCTTCACACTCCTTGCCAAGCTCCACGGGGCTAATGTGGATGTCTTGGAGTTCGAGGAAGGCAGCCCCGCGGACCCCGAGGCGATCAGGCAGCAGCTCTCCAGGCACTCATACAAGGCCCTCCTGGTCACACACATAGAAACATCCAATGGTGTGATGAACGACATACCCAGGCTCTCCAGGATAGCCAGGGATAACAACGTCTTGATGATCGTGGACTCCGTGTGCGGTGTGGGTGGCGCAAGGTTTCTCTTCGATGATTGGGATATCGATGTGGCCATAACGGCATCACAGAAGGCCCTCGCCGGCCCCCCCGGTGCAGCCCTGATCTGCCTCTCTGGAAGAGCACAGGAGGCCCTCGAGGCCCGAAAGACGCCCATCCCCTCATACTACTTTGACCTGAAGAGGTGGATCGGTGTGATGAAGGACCCCAGCATCTACCTTTCGACACCGGCCACCCATGTGATGCTGGGCCTCAGGCAGGCCCTACATCTGGTGTTGAAGGAAGGGTTGGAGACAAGGTGGCGTAGACATGAGGTTCTGGCCAAGGGACTGGAAATGGGGGTTGAGGCACTGGGCCTCGAAATCGTGGCGAGGGAGGGCTGTAGGTCACCCACCGTCACAGCCATAAGGGTCCCCAAGGGTCATGCCGCCCAGATCCAGCAGGTCATGAGAAGATCCTACCAGGTCCATATAGCCCGGGGCATAGGCCACGATAGCGATACGGTCATCAGGATAGGCCACTTCGGCAACGTGGGGCATACGGAGATCACCGCGGCACTCACCTCACTGGCCCTCAGCCTCACGCAGCTGGGTTCTCCCAGAGACCCGGCGGAGGCCATCAAAGCGGCGGCACCATACCTAGAACAGGCGCCCCCGGCACCCGCATAGCTGATATAGGGGTTCAGATGATCCCGGGAATAGTAGCCCGGTGGTGTAGCGGCCAAATCCATGTTTCCCAGCGGCTGGAGGCCAGGCATTCCGGCCTCTGGCACAGAGGTGGAGAGAGCCGGCGACGGCGGTTCGAATCCGCCCCGGGCTACCAACCATCCGGCTATAGCGCGACCTCCCCCTTGGGCAGGCCCGAGGGAACCAGTAGGACTATATCAACTGGCTCAGCCACCCCCTTCCGTTATGCGATAGATGACAGATTAGGCTGGTTTTCGTACTTGTTTAATGTTATCCGCTAGCGATCTTTTAGGTGCTCAATGGATCGATGTCGGGACTATTATCACTCCCTTTTGCGGGCGCTCCAGACCTTCGTCAAAGATTACGCTTCTCCATCTCCTCGATCTCCTTCCTCACCCAGTCAAGCTCCGACTTCAACCACATCTCATAGCTCCTCAACTCTGACAGCCTGGTTTCGACAGGCTTCTTCCTCCATAACACCAGCCCGGGAGGGAATACTCCGAATGCCCAGCTTACACCTCCCCACCTTACAGCTGAGCGCATAATATATATGGATAGGGCGGCGAAGAGCACAAATATCGCTAAAGAGAGCAACAAAAAGATCAACACAGCCTGACCCTCGCCAACTAGAAGAAGAGGAAACATAACCCAGCCCCAACCCTATTAGACCTTCTCCCCCCTAAGAACTTTAACCCGATCTTCGGTGAGAAGCTTTTAACGTCCTCCTCCTGTCCCGAGATGGATTAAATTTCCCCCGGCTGTCGAAATTAGGCAGGGGCTTGCTGTGGCTCAATCGGACTAATTTGGATTTGACAGATGGCCTTCAGGGCTACATCACCAGCTTTTTAGACAGGATCTCGCTGAGTGTGGGGTACTCGTATTGTTGGGCGCTCCGGCACAGGTCTGCAGTTCAGCTTCGGGCAGGGGTTGAGGCTGTTCGAAGGCTGCTCGGAGAGGGCCAGGCGCAAGCACGTGGTAAAGTGGACCAAGGATCAACTATCTGTCATATTTTCGAATGTATTTTCATCGCGAGGAGTCTCGTGAGCGACCTCCCGTGGAGCCTGGGAAAGATTAACCACCCAGTTCCCGAACCGCTTCATCCAGCATGACCACTCTGATCTCGTCCACATTCTTCCACTCTTCTTCGAACTGCTTCCTGCCTCCAGTGATAAGGATGTCAGCTCCCAAATCTACAGCGGTAGATAGTATGAAGCCATCGGCAAGTGAGAAGCCATACTTCGTCTTGAAAAGACCAGCGTTCTTGGCCACTTCTTCCGTGGTCGGCCTCATAATTAGAGGGGAATGCCTGATATAGGCGTATTGAATCCTGGCCTCCCTCTCCCCATAGATCCTTGAAATTACGTTTACTAGCTCAGCGATGGTGATATGGCTTACGTAGGCTTCAAACGAGCCCTCAGCAGCTTTCCTCATAAGCTTGATGGCCTTAACGTTACCCTTATACTGCTCGACGAGAACCCAGGTATCTATAACTACCTTCATCCACTCCTAAGCTCCTTTTCCAATATGTCGCCCCTGAGCTTTTCCCTCTCCCGCTCCTCTCTCAAAGCCTTCTCTAACCTTACGGCGCTTGGGAGCCTCATGACACGGATCACATCCCTTGGCAGTGGAATCACGAGTATGCTACCATCGGGCATGATGTCTACTTCAAATCTTTGGCCTGGTCGCAGTTTCAGCCTCTCCCTCACACTCTGCGGTATCACGATCTGTCCCTTTACAGACATGACTGTCTCAGGCATTCCTACTTAGATGTGGGAAGTCTTACTAATTATATTTAAATCTTACTTGTGTGTTATTCAAAGGGCATGTCCCTGATTCAGGAGCTTATGCTGCACATGCAACTGGAATCAAAAATTAACGATATATGCGCTAACCTCTGGAAATACAGGGAATGCGTTATGCATCAGGGGGGAATTCTCTATTTTGAAGATCAGGGTCCAGGGGAGAGGACCAATATGTTGTCGTCCGGTTTTCTCTGGGGAGTCCCCAATCGTATTCCTGAGATAAAATGTGAAACTCGAGGTTAAGGGATGCGGTTCTAGCCCTTAAATATGGGTCCTGCGCGCCGCTTTCGTGCAGAGAAGGGCGTGGCCATTTGAGAGGTTTGCTGCCGTAAGGAGATTTACGGGCTTCGACTTTCTGAGGGACTCATCCTGGATGGTGTATGTTTCAGACATGAGTGGGCAGTTCAACCTCTGGAGGCAGAGGACAGAGTTGTCACCCAGCGGTGAGGCCTATGCACCCCGGCAGCTGACAAGCTTTGTGGATGATGCGGTGAGGGCCGCCTTCACATCACCCGTGGATAGTAGGGTCGTCTTCTTCGCCGATCATCATGGCACCGAGAACTACCAAGTCTACCTCGTGGAAGCCTTCGATGGCTGGCCCGAGCCGCTAGTGAGGAACCCCCAGGTTAGGCACGAGTGGCCGTTGGAATGCTTCAGTCCCGACGGGAGATACATCATGTACGGGTGCAACGAGGAGAGGCCGCAGGACATGAAGCTCTACGTGCATGATCTGAAACAGGGGGAGAGATTCTGCCTCACCGATAGAGGGGGGTGGTATGTGGGGGGATACTGGTCTCCCGACGGGAGGAGGCTCACCTGCGCCCAGATACTCACGTTGACTGACATCGCGATCTGGTTGATAGACATTGAGGGCAGGGATATGGTTAGAGTGTCACCGCCCGCCGAAAGGGCTAGGTTCCTCCCAGGACCATGGAAGCCCGATGGAAGCGGCTTCTTCCTCACCACGGATATGGGGAGGGAATACGTGGGTGTGGCGTTCTATCACCGGGCTAAGGGCGAGATGGAGTGGGTGCTAACCCCCGACCATGACATCGAAGGCGTGGCTCTTAGCCGTGACGGCAGAATCCTGGCCTATACGGTGAATGAGGAAGGCTACAGCCGGCTCTACACGCTCAACCTCGAGAGCGGGGAGACTAAACAGCTCCCTGTACTCAGGGGAGTTATCGGAAACCTGAGGATCAGCCAGGACGGGCGGAAGATCGGCTTCCTGATGACCACACCCAAAACCCCGCCCAACATATACGTGCTGGACCTGCCTGAAGGGAGGCCCCAGAGAATAACGGAGGCGAGCCTCGGCAACATCCCGGAGGAGGAAATGGTGGAGCCAGAGCTGGTCCGATACAGGAGCTTCGACGGCCTCGAGATCCCAGCCTTCCTGTACAGGCCCAGGGGTGAGGGAAAGATGGCGGCCATCCTTTCCATACATGGTGGCCCCATTGCCCAGGAGCGCCCCACCTATGCCTATGCGGGGCTGTATCAGTATCTGGTCAGCCGGGGGATAGCGGTGCTGGCCCCCAATTTTAGGGGAAGCACTGGGTATGGGAAGAGCTATGAAAGAAAGATCTACCATGACTGGGGTGGGGGCGAGCTTAAGGACATAGAGCACGGCGTCAAGTGGCTGCTCGCCCAGGACTGGGTCGACCCCTCAAGAATAGGCGTCTTCGGTGCCAGCTTTGGGGGATTCGCCACCCTCAGCTGCGTCACACGCCTACCAAGCTACTGGAGGGCGGCCGTGGACATAATGGGCCCCAGCAACCTCGTCACGTTCTGCAGGACCGTTCCTCCGCACTGGAGGCGCTTTATGGCCGAGCTGGTAGGGGACCCAGATACTGAACGCGAATTCCTACTCGAGAGGTCACCCATCACCTATGTGGATGATGTAAGGGCCGAGATGCTCATAATCCAGGGAGCAAATGACCCCAGGGTCGTCAAGGCCGAATCCGACCAGATGGTGCAGAGGCTCAGAGAGCTGGGAAGAAAGGTGGAGTACGTGGTCTTCGAGGACGAAGGTCATGGCTTCACCAAGTATAGTAATCAGCTGAAGGCCTGGCGGGCAGCCGCGGAGTTCCTAGCTGAGAAGCTGGCCGCACCATAAACCCCAGCCTATAGGATGCGCGAGGCCCTCGAAGGGGCGCCGCCCAAAAGGACTTCGGCACAACGACCCTACCATCGAAACAGGTTTCGAAAAGCCTTTGTAGCCTGGCCGGACCCAAGTCAATGGAGATACTTGCTTCGACTCGGGGTTTCCGAGATCTTTGAGAGCGTTCAGGGGGAGGGGCTGAGCATAGGAAAGCCGGCCGTCTTTCTCAGGCTTGCCTACTGCAATCTCAAGTGCGTCTGGTGCGATTCCAAGTTCACGTGGGACTGGACTCAATACGATCCCCGGGTTGAGGTAAGCTTCCTTAACATTGAGGAGGTTGAGAGGAGGATCCGGGGGTTCCTGCCGAGACTCCTGGTCGTGACGGGCGGTGAGCCCTTGTTGCAAAAGCATGCGTTGGGAGAGCTCTTGATGAGGCTTAAGCCTGATTATTTCGTCGAGGTGGAGACTAATGGGACAATCGCCCCCACCAATAAGCTGCTGGCCCAGGTGGACCGATGGAACGTTTCCCCTAAGCTCGAGAACTCAGGCAACCCAGCTGGCAAGAGAGAGGTGGCCGATGTACTCAGGCTCTTCGCCAGCCTGCCGAACTCGGTGTTTAAATTCGTAATCCAGAGTGATGAAGACCTTCTGGAGGTTGAGCGGTTGATCCAAGAATACACCATACCGAGGGACAGGGTGCTTCTCATGCCGGAGGGGGTTGATGCTGGGACTGTACTCGCCAGGTCCTGGGGGCTGGCACGGCACGCTAGGCGAATGGGGGTGGGATTCACCACCCGGCTGCATATCATCAGATGGGGGAATCGGAGGGGATGCTAGGGCCTGGAGAGGCGGCCGTCGTGGGATTGGGCGATCAACTAAGCGGCCACGGCCCTCATGCCTGCGGGGCCCACCGTCTCCTAGCGAGGGAGATCTAAGCTGTCCGAAGGCTCCCGGGTTAGGTCCACATGGGCGTCGATGGTCTGAGCAAGGTGTTCGAGGATTCTGAAGTGGAGGTATACAGGATAGAGGCCAAGACCTACGATAGGAGATGGGTCGCCAAGGCCCTCGGTAGAAATATCATGGATCCTTTTAACATCGTGGACCATATTACGATTAAGTACTACTCGGAATATCTACCTTTGCACCGGAAGGTGCTGAGGCTGGCCAGGGCCCACGGTCTACCCCTCGTCATCCTTTGGAAGAGGCTGCCCACGCCCACAACACCTGAAGGCCCTCAGTAGGTAACAGGGGCTATAAGGTAATGCCTTTTAATATAGAGGCGGTTCAAAGTCTTCGGGGTACGCTTGTCCAGTTTCCTGGACCCCTACCGGGCTGTGGCGAGAGAGCCCGCCGTACTTCAGGTGTTGAGGCCCGACGGCTCCGTGGATGAGAATCTGATGCAGCAGGGAGCCAGGCTGGGGGATCGGGAGGTGCTCCGCCTCTATGAAATCATGGTGAAGGCGAGGATACTCGACAGGCAGGCAATGACCCTCCAGAGGCAGGGCCGGATAAAGGGCACCTATGCGCCCAGCGAAGGCCACGAAGCCGCAGATGTGGGGAGCAGCTGCCTCCTGAGGCCGGACGACTGGGTCTTCCCCCAATACAGGCAGCTGGGGGTTATCATCACCAGGGGGGTGCCCCTCGTCACCCTCCTTTGCAAGTTGATGGGTAATTCTGGAGACCCCAACAAGGGAAGGCAGCTGCCCGTGGAGTGGGGGTTCAGGGAGCAGAATATTGTAACCCTGGGCGCGCCCATAGGCGCCAACATCATTCACGCGGTCGGGGCCGCGTGGGCCATGAAATACAGAGGCAAGGACACGATCACCATGGCGTACTTCGGCGACGGCGGCACATCCTCCAACGACTTCCACTCAGGCGCCAACTTCGCCGCGGTCTTCAGGGTCCCCACCGTCCTAGTCTGCGAAAACAACAGGTACGCCATATCGGTGCCCGTCGAGAGGCAAACGGCTGTCCCCAAGCTATCGATGAAGGCCCTCGCCTACGGTATGGAGGGCATCACCGTCGATGGCATGGACCTCTTCGCCGTATACAAGGCATCCCACTACGCGGTGGAAAAGGCGCGCCGGGAGAAGTTACCCACCCTGCTGGAGTGCCTCACGTACAGGTTTGGGCCCCACACCACGGCGGACGACCCCTTGACGAGGTATCGGCCGGCCGAGGAGGTGGAGGAGTGGAAGAGGAAGGACCCCCTAATAAGGCTGAAGATATACCTGATCAACGCTGGCGCCATGACCGAAGCCGATGACCGGCAGCTCTGGGCCAGGATCAGTGAGGAAATCAGGGCGGCCATCAGGGAGGCAGAGGCCTACCCACCCGTGAAGCCAGAGGAACTGGTCACCGATGTATACGAGTCGGTCGACTGGCACCTCCGAGAAGAGTTCGAAGAGATAATGCGTGCCCGGGAGGTGGAAACCCTTGCCAGAGGTCAACATGGCTAAGGCCCTCAATATGGCCCTCCGAGAAGAGATGAGGAGGGATGACTCCGTCGTCCTGCTCGGCGAGGATATCGGCAAGAGGGGAGGTGTCTTCCTCATCACCGAAGGCCTCTACGAGGAGTTCGGCCCGGATAGGGTGCTGGATACGCCCCTCTCCGAGTCCGGCATCGTGGGGATGGCCATCGGGATGGCCCTGTACGGCCTCAAGCCCGTGGCGGAGATTCAGTTCATCGACTTCGCAAAGATGGCCTACGACCAAATCCTCAACCAACTGGCAAAGATCCGATACCGCTCCGGTGGCCAGTACGAGTGTCCGGTGGTGATAAGGGCGCCCTGCGGGGCAGGTGTCAGGGGAGGATTCTACCACTCCCAGAGCCCGGAGGCCATCTACGCGCACACCCCAGGGCTCAGAATTGTAGTGCCCTCCTCCCCCTACGATGCCAAGGGTCTCCTGAAGACTGCCATCCGGGGCAAAGACCCGGTGATCTTCCTGGAGCCGAAGCTGCTCTACCGGACGCCACGGGAGGAGGTGCCGGAGGAGGATTACACGATACCCTTTGGACAGGCCAGGGTCCTGAGGAAGGGGGACCATGTCACAGTTATAACCTATGGGACCACGGTCTATGAGTGTGTGAAGGCCGCCGAGGAGGCGGCCAGATTCGGCATAGAGGTCGAGGTCATCGACCTGCGGACGCTGATCCCACTGGACATAGAGACAGTGTTGACATCGGTCAGGAAGACCGGCAGGGCTGTCCTGGTGCATGAAGCACCGAGGACTGGCGGGTTCGCGGCGGAGCTGGCCGCCCTACTGGCTGAGAAGGCCATAGAATACCTGGCAGCCCCAATCCTGCGTGTAACAGGCCCCAGCGTGCCCCAGGCCCCCTCATCCCTCGAGGAGCTTTACATGCCCAGCGTCCCGAGAATATTGAGGGCCATCCAAAGGGTCGCCAGTTACTAGTTGACGCCCCCACCCCGCTGGCCACAGCTCCAAACAACCTGGTAGGCGGGCCTATAAGGGGCCGGCCCACCACCGCTAGGATACAACCACCTCGATCCGCCTGTTCATCCTACCCTTATTCTCCACCTTACTCAGGCTTATCACACCCACCTCCCTTGTGTTGGCCACATGCGTCCCCCCGTCAGCCTGGGCATCGAACCCCACGATCTCCACAACACGGTAAACGGGTAGGTCGGGGTACAGGTGGCGGTCAACCCTCATGAGGGAGGGCGAGCTGAAGAACTCCTCCCGACTGACCCAGCGCACAACCACAGGTCTCCCCTCCATGACCACAGCATTTGCCTCGCGGACGAGCTGCTCAGCCACACCCCTATCGAACTCTGAAAGGCTGAAGTCGATCCTCGCCCTATCCTCATATATCTGGCTGCCCGTTATCCTTGCTCCGAACTTTCTAAAGGCTATCCCTGAGAGGATATGTAGGGATGTGTGTAGCCTCATCACCCTATACCTCCTGCTCCAATCAATGGCCCCCTGAACGGGGGTTCCCGGGGGAGGCGCCGGGCCATCCAGGCAGTGGACCACATCCTCGCCCTCGCTGAACGAATCACAAACCCTGGCACGGCCCCCCTCCCACACCAACACGCCGGTGTCCGAGGGCTGGCCCCCCGACCTGGCGAACAGGGCTGTCCTATCCAGGACCACCTGGTTATCGGAGGACCTCACGACGATAGCGGTAAACTCCCTGAGATAGCTATCCCGCAGGTAGAGCTTTTCAGTCATCCATCAGGCGCCCTGGAGTTTCGCATTTAAACTGGTCGTCCCCATCACACTAATCACATTTTATCTATGAGGCGTGATACCCATGAAACAGTCACGCTGGATAGCCCTGGGGAGGCTGGGCGGGGCCAAACTGCAGATCCCATGACCCCGTCCTAGGGCCAGAGGCCGAGGGAGCGTATGGCTTCGGCCACGCGGCTGACCGCCAGGACGAGGGCGCCCAGCCTCATGGAGACGTTGTGGGCCCTGGAGGTCTCATAGACCTCCTTAAAGGCCTTCTTCATCCTCTGCTCCAGCTTCGTGTTGACCTCCTCCTCCGTCCACCGCTCACGGTTCAGGTTCTGGATCCACTCGAGATAGCTGACCGTAACACCACCGGCGTTGGCGAGAATGTCCGGAATTACGAATACCCCGTTACGCTCCAGGATTGTGTCGGCCTCGGTTGTGGTGGGGCCGTTTGCCAGCTCCACCAACACCTTAGCCCGCACATTGTTCGCGTTTCTAGCCGTGATCTGATTTTCCAGGGCTGCTGGGAGAAGAAAATCGACATCCAGCGCCAACAGTTCATCGTTCCCAATACTTCTGGCATTTGGAAAGTTCACCACGCTGCCCGTCCTCTGCTTATGGGCGAGCACCATCGCGGGGTCCAGCCCCGCCTGGCTGTAGATACCACCCTTAGAATCGCTCACCGCCAGCACCTTCACCCCCATCTCGTGTAGGAGCTTGGCGGCGTAGGAGCCCACGTTCCCGAAGCCCTGGATGGCTGCCGTACTACCCTTCATGTTGATCTTTAGGAGCGATGCGGCCTCCCTGGCGCAGATCACCCCTCCAAGTGAAGTGGCGCTCTCCCGGCCCAGGGAGCCCCCCAGGTGGACGGGCTTACCCGTCACAACCTCCGGCACCAGGTATCCCTTCAGCTGGCTGTAGGTGTCGAGGATCCAGGCCATCACCTGAGAATCCGTGTACACGTCGGGGGCGGGAACATCCCGGTAGGGCCCGATAATGTCGTAGATCATCGATGTGTATCTCCTGGTGAGCCTCTCAACCTCGCCCCTGGACATTTCGCGGGGGTTGCACGCGACCCCACCCTTGGCGCCGCCATAGGGTAGGTCCATCACCGCACACTTCCAGGTCATCCACATGGCCAAGGCCTTTACCTCATCCATGGTCACGTTGGGGTGGTACCTTATCCCTCCCTTGAAGGGGCCGCGGGCGTCGTTATGCTGAACCCGATAACCGGTAAATACTTTGATGGTGCCGTCATCCATCTTGACAGGCAGCGAGACCTGGAGTGCCCTCTTGGGATGCTTGAGGATCTCGTGAATGCCGGGGTCCAGCTTCAGAATTTCGGCCGCCAGCTCCAGCTGCTTCAGGGCATTATCATAGGGGTTCGTTCCCCCCAGGTAGGTAACTGCCTGTTGCAAGGCTAGGGGCTCCTCCTCAGCCTCTTTATATTATGATAGGTGGGCCTGCCTAGGCCCGATAAAAAGCCCGCATGGGCCCAACCATATCCTCGATGGCCCTCCTCCAGTCCTTGGCCAACACGATGCCGCTGGATACTAGGACCCCATCGCTGCCCAGCTTCAGGGCGGCCTCCACATCAGCACCATCGCTGACGCCGGCCCCGCACAATACCCTGGTTTGGGGAGAAAACGCTTTCACCTCGTTTATCGTGGCTGTAATCACCTCGGGCCTGGCCTTCGATACCGACACCCCCGTGCCTATCAGTTCCGGGGGCTCTATGGCCAGGAAATCGGGCCTCAGCCTGGCCAGACGCCTGGCTTCACTAACGTCTTCCGCACACACCACCGCCACCAGACCCTCCTGTCGTAGAAGTGAGATTGCGGTGGCCACCTGCCGGGCGCTCAGCTTGTGCTCGCTATGGTTCAAGAGCGAGCCTACACAGCCGGCCTCCTTGAGGGAAGACGGTGCCAGAAAGCCGGTTGCGGCGCCTTCACCCACAGTGTCCACGTGCTGGGATAGTATGGGCAGCCTGGTCCCTCCACTGATGTATTTGAGGAAGGGGGCCGCCGGCGCCACGGCCACGGTCACGTTGAACCGTCTACCCACATCCTCGGCCACACTGGCCAGTCTGAGACCGCCCTCTCCCCAGGCAGCCCTGTAATTCTTGCAGTTGATGATCAGCAGGGGGGGTTTAAGTTCGGGGGGCTTCCAGCCTCCGCTCTGCAAGGGTCTTGAACCGCCCCTCCAGCTTCCTCAATACCTGAGGCAGAGTGGTGTACTCCATCTCCTCCGCACCCAGCCTATGGGGGGTGAAGGGGCCCTGCCTCCTGAGGTAGTCCACCACCTCATTGGCCTTAGCCCGGGCATTGTCGAAGGCGGGGTCGTCGAAGAGGTCCGCAGGCCCAACCAACTTGCCGTCCGCCAGCTGAAAACCGAGGGCCACCACACGCGGGGGCCCATCGAACCTGGTGCACTGGGAATACCTGAGGGGGACGGGCATCAGAGGCCCGTGGTGGGAGCCCCGTAGCCAGCCAGCCACAAGAGGGGGGGTGGCGAAGGCCTCCAAGATCTCCCCCACGGCCGGCAGACCATGCTGCGCCCTGACGATGCAGACCGGGTCATCCTTACCCACATACCTCCCGGCGATCAACGCCATCCGCGTCGTACTCGAGGCCGCACACACCATCCCATCCACCTTTCGGAAGACCGAGTGGACCACATATCTCCCGGGGGTCCCGATCAGGGCCAGAAGGTCATAGCTCTCTGAGGGTGTGTGCAGGTCGATCACCCTGTCATTATACACATCCATCACCCTGAACACGAAGCCGTGGTGCATCCTTTCATCGATGACCAGCCCCGGCGTATTGAAGGGGTCTGCGAAGATCCTGTAGAGTGGTAGGTTCCATGCACCCGGCTCCGTCTTGTCAGCGGCGAAGACCACGAGAGGTTCACTGGGCCGCTCTTCGAACTCCATCTCGGCGTAACCAGGTCCCATCCCCTTGAGGTTCCCGGAGAATGCGGTGGAGAGGAGGTCCTGCCCCGCGGCATAGAGGTGGAGGGGCCTAGACACCGACTCGGTCACCTCATGAAAGACGTTCCATGCCAGAGTGTGAATCTCCCTGCTATCAGTACCCTTCCTGTGCGTCATAATCAGTACGATGTCGTCACCCGCGTTGGTGACATGATAGTCTACCAGGGTGCCGCCGGCCTTAGCCTCCTCCAGAAGCTGGCGGGCCACGCTTATCTGCTCCGGGTGAACTCGGTGATGACCTACAAGGCTACCAACATCAGCCTTTATCACTGACACGGTTATGGCCAAACCCCTATCACCCGCCTCTGGGATACCACCCTAAATAATCCTAGCGAAGAGCCGCCGATTAAACCTTCAAAAAGAAACCTGTGGCGCTCTAGTACTCTTCCTCCTCTTCAAACTCCTCCTCAAAACCCTCCTCGAAGTCCTCCTCCCATTCCTCCTCCTCAAACTCCTCCTCTTCTTCCAAATCTGGCTCCCTTGCCGGGCAGGACGGACACCTAGGGTTAAAAAATATTTGCAGCAGAGGCCGAGAGGCCTTCAAACGGTGAGCTACAAAGACCCGCTGATCAATATGACGCCCCTTAGACAGGTCTTTTCTCCTGAGAATCAGGTGTTGCTGTTCCCAGGACTTTCCACATGCAACAATCCTGCAGGGGCACCAGCCGCAGTACTTAGATGGTCATAGCCCGTCTGTAAATCGGGCATGCATGTGGCCTCTCGCCTCTACAGAGTAGGCCACATGAGGGGGTTAGGCACATCACTATTTAACCCACGCCAACCCAGGGCTGAAGCAACGGGCCGTGGGGTAGGGTGAATGGCCGAACAAGACTTCAACCTGCTGGCGACCACATTCCGGGGGGCCGAGCATGAAGCATCTTCGGAACTCTTCGCCCTCCTGAAGAGCTTGGGGGATGAAGCGCCCTCCGTCTATGCCACCAAAGTTTCTGGGCTCATAGCCTGCCACACCACACTTCAACCCTCGGCGGTCGTCCAGGCCATCCGCGAGAAGGTACAGTCAGAGCCATGGAGTGTAAGATACCTCCTGCGGCTGATACCCATCGAGAGGGTGGTGAAGACAGATCTGGAGAGCATTCGGTTAGCCGCCGAAGAGCTCGCGGGCAAGATAGGTGAGAACGAGTCTTTCAGGATAACCATCGACAAGAGGTTTACGAGCCTCCGGAGCCAGGAGATTATCTCAGCCGTGGCCAAAAACATCCACAGGCGGGTCGATCTGGAGAATCCAGATTGGGTCGTCATGATACAGGTGGTTGGGGGGAGGACCGGGGTCTCAATCCTCAGGCCCGACGAGATACTGAGCGTATCCAAAGAGAAGAGGGGGGTTGTGAGCTAGGGATGGATCAGGCTGGAGATTTCGGCCAGACAGTAGGGAAGTGCGTCTAGACCGCTCCGGACACCCAGCAGGCCCTTTACCACCCGCAGGTGTTCTCGGTCCACTTCGTACAGCTTGAGCAGCGCCTTGAGACGGGGCTTTACGACGGTGGGGTAGACCTTAATTCCACTCTCGCGGAGGTGATCCTCGAGCCGCACGTGATCCCGCCGGTATAACACTATGAATATCCTTCTGCACCCAACCCTCAGCCCCACTCTTTCAATAGCCTTGGAGATCTGGTCGGTACAGGCAAGCCTCAGCAGAAACTCCAGCTCAAGCTTCTTAGCCCTTGGCAACCCCCTCGTCCAGGCCTCCCACGCCTGGATGGCCGCCAGCTCTACATGTTTAAGGCCCGCCACCCTCTCGGCGTCCACAGCTTGAACGTGTGGGCCCAGTCGTTCAGATAAGGAGTGCAGAAATAGGTCCACGTCGGATATGGGCTTCGTCCTGAACTGGCCTATCTGGAGGAGCCAGTCATCTGTTAAGGCTCTTACGAGTGTGTGCGATGAGTTCCCTAAGGGCATCTCTCACCCTGGCATCTAGGCCTATGGAGTCGAGAACCTGGTAGCCCTCCCGCTTCACTTTCTCCAACGTGAACTCCATCCTCTCCCATGGGAAAACGATCCATGCCTCCGTGGTCTCGGCGAAGAAGTCCGGCTTCAAGCGGGACCAGGGCTTACAGTAGAGGGTTGCGGTTGCGATGCTCGAGGCACCCGCCAGCCTCAGATGCTCCTTAGCCACCCTTAGGCTATCCCCAGAATCCGCCACATCATCGGCCAGCAGCACCCTCTTACCACGGACCTCCCCTTGGACGGGGAGTGTGATCACGGGATTACCAGCCCTCCTCCCCGCCTCCAGGTAGTAGACCACCCCCACCACATACAACTCCCTCAGGTTTAGGAGGTCGCTGAGTAGCCTGGCGGGGATAAGCCCTCCCCTCGACACACCCACAATGCAATCGTAGTGGGCTCCTCTCTTCTCGATCTCGGCGGCCAGTTTTAAGGCCAGCTCATAGATATGCTCCCACGAAACAAACTCGTACTTTATACTCCCCCCGTTGGGGGCCATATCCCAGCTGGGGGCGCCCACATATATCTCTATTGTTCATCAGGACTCCCGACTCAGAACCAACCCCTATCCGCCGTGGATGACCGGTATCAGCTCGACCAGATCCCCATCCCTCAGCGGTGTTGATTCACCGCTCAAAGCCGATGCCGCGACCCCGTTAATGGCGACCAGCACGCTCCCCCTAGGCAACCTCTCCCCCCACCTGTGTGAGAGCTCTTCCAGCAGTTCTCCCGCGGTCCTGCAACCCTCCACCATAAGTTCACCTTCTCCAATCCTTCGCGCCAGGTGTCCCAGGAGCCGAACCCTCACAGGCAATGTCAGCCCAGGACCACGACGGACTCCTGATAAACCCTCCCGCCGATGGTCTCACCAGCGGGCAGGGCGCGGGGCTTGACCCCATCTAGACGCCTTCGAAAGGCGTCTCGAGCCTGAGGCTCGCTCACCTCCCTCGTCAACCACCTGAGCGGAATATTCAGGCCGATGGGTCGCATATCTACAACGTGGCGGGTACTCTTGTGGGGCAGTAACCTCCCGCGTAACGCTGAAAGTAGAACCTCACTCTTGGACACCGGTGCTGTGTATATGAAATCAATGTTTTGGTCTCGGGGTGGGATCGATACCTTGTAGTCGGCTATGTATGTCGGGTTTAAACCAAGCTGCCTCAGCAGCCTATCGACGGCCTTGACCTCCGCGTATGCTTGCCATATATCCATGGGCCTAATCTTAGATAGGTAGCAACCCTGCGCTGTAACCACCGCGTAGGAACACTCCCTCCTATCGACGGAGGCCAGCGCGTCATAGTCGTAAGGGCCCTCCACCCCCAACTTGGTGAGTAGGTCCGGCCTCAGTCTGGTTGCCCTAAACCAGCGGCCCACTTTAACCATATCCGATTCCAGATGGACCAGGTAGGCGGGGATCCTCGCGAGCCCTAGAGCCCCGGAAGCCCCCAACCGATGGGTACCGTCGAGGACGACAAGGGTCCCCTCATCCACAATCACGGGGTCCATGAAGATCTGACGGGCCTGGATGTCTCGGGCCAGATCGCTCACCAGGTCATCCCTACACTCTTCGTGGGGCCTAAGGCTGTTGAGCGGGAGCAGGGTTAGCCTGGAGAGGATCTCTAGAGGAGAGGGCTGCAATGAGGCCTTACCCCCTCCCCTCCAGGGCTTCCCCACCAGCCGAGCCAGCGGTCTTCTGCCTCTTCTTCATCATGGAGGTGATGTAGCCCGCCACCTCATTTCGGAGTTCCTTAGAAGAGAATGTGGACACCTCCTCCAAGACCCTCTTGTTATGATCGAAATCATCATTAAACCGGTCCCCGTAACGGCTTATGACTTCGAGAGCATACCTCCTCACACGATGCATCCTCCACGCTCCCCATCGGACCGCTATTAGCCTTCACGGAGGTACGCTCTTGTGTTCTCAGCCACCCGAGCCTCGACTTCATCGTAGGCCATTCTCCATATGCTCGAAAGCCGGTAGATTACGCTGGGGATGGCGAGGGGTGTGGCCGGCCCCCCGCCGAAAAGCTCGCCGTATCTTACGGGCCCATCGGACTCCACCAGCACACACCTCCTGTCTGCCATGGAGGCCAGCTGGGCGGCCCTCTTAGAGTATAGAAGCGATGGCCCGAATGAAATGTAGTAGCCCCTCTCCTCAACTTTGGCGAGCTCTCTGGGCTCGCCCATGAACCAGTGTAGGAGCACCCCCTTCAGCTCATAGGTGGTTAGGGTCTCCAGCACCTGCTTCGTGGCCTCCCGGGAGTGGATCGAAACGGGCAGCCCCCTCCTTTCGGCGTACTCAAGTTGCGTCTCGAAGGCCAGGGCCTGGAGGCGCCCATCCTTCTCCTTCAAGGCCCGCCCGTCCAGGCCAATCTCACCCACCCCCCTAACATTGGGGGAATCGAGGATGCTCCTAATCCGCTCGAGCTGCCCTTCGTCCACCTCCCAGGGGTGAAGACCCACGAAGGGTAGTATGAGGTCGGGATAGGTCTCCCCCAGCTTCAGCGTCTCGATGGAGGATTCAACATCGGCCGAAACACATATGCTTCTCAGACCCATCCGGCGGCAGATTCTAAGGATATGAGGGAGGGTGGAAGCGAATTCAGGCTCCGTCAGGTGAACGTGGGCGTCATACAGCATAGCCGGCTGATTTACGTAGCCACCTATCATAAAACCTTGTCTTATAGATGAAAACAAAACGGTGGATGTATATGTTAACCTTGAATTGCTGGATACACTCGCACCCTAGCTGTGTGCCATGGGGTCGGGATCCTTGGTTGAGGAGCAATCCGGCGAGTCGCCGGCAAAGTGTGCCGAGAGGCCTAAACCAACAGGATATGTCGAAACTACCATAACCTCTAGCGGCGGATACAGTCGTCCAACCCAACGAAGCTTTTAAAAAGCCCCTCCGGTCGAGAAAAACCCAGTTTGGCAGAGTTCGGATTAGCAGCGGTCCATAGAATCATAAAGAAGGCCGGAGCGGTTAGGGTCTCTGATGCCGCCGCAGAAGAGCTGAGAAGTGCCCTCGAGTCCGTTGCGCTTGATATAGCTAAGCAGGCGGTGGAGTTTTCAACACATGCTGGTAGGAGAACCGTGAAGGCATCTGATGTGAGACTCGCCGTCAAGGCGGTGTTGAAGAGATAGCTTCAGGATCCGCATGTCTCTTGGACACCCTATCCCAGGTAGAGGGTAGTGGGTATGGTCATAAAATCGGTGCGAGAACGGTGCTGGGTTCAGCCGCACCGCCGATTTTAAAAAAACGTGTGGGAATGGTGGTGTGCTCCGGTGGTGTAGGGGCCATGACCGCACAACCCGGCCAAGCATAGCGGCCTCTCGAGCCGCCGACCCGGGTTCAAATCCCGGCCGGAGCACATGCATTATCGCCATACCCTCGAACGGGCGAAGATGCCCGTGTCAGTCACCGATGGACTTAGGACCCGGTTACATTCATAGTAGGCCCTAGTAGACTAAATGTCTCTTTGTGAGGGTGGTGGGGCTTGCTCCCCTGTAGAATAGGGATAACGGGTACACCGGGCACAGGTAAGCGAACATTAGCCACATTACTATCCCTTAAGCTGGGATGGAAACATATCAGCATCGAAGAGTGGGCGAGAAATGCCAGCGGGCGGAGGGATGTGGGGGGCGAGATCGAGGTCGAGCCCCGCCGCCTCTGGCCACACATCCGAAGGAGTCTTCCGTCTAGATTCATCATTTCAGGGCACCTCCTGCCATCCATCGTCCCACGGGAGGCGCTCGATATGGTCATCGTGCTGAGATGTAACCCTATCGAGTTGGAGAGGCGTCTGATGGCCCGGGGCTACCCTCCTGATAAGGTGAAGGATAATGTGGTCGCCGAAGCCATCGACCTTATTTTCACCGAAGCCATCCGGAGATTCGGGCCGAGTATGCTCGCTGAATTTGATACCACATCCAAGCCCCCCGAGGCACTCCTATGCGAGGTCATGGAGGTTTTGGAGAACCCCCTAAAGGCCAGGTGGGGCGTGACGGACTGGTTGTCAGTCCTTCACGCGGAGGGGAGGCTGGACCTCCTTCTTTAGGTGGGGCAAGACACTTGACGCGTCCACCTTCAGGAGTACAGGCCGACTGAGCTTTATGCTGGTAAGGACGGCTTCCCCGGTGGGCATATTGGTGAGATACTTTACCTGCTCCTCGGTGAGGCCCAAGGCGTCCCTGAGGAGCCTTAGGTCGTCTAGCCAAGCCGTTCTGAAGATCAGCTTCACACCTACGTTCTTCACCACTTCAGAAGCGATCTGGGTTGGGAACTGGGCGACCAGAATTACGCCCTCACCGAACTTCCGCAGCTCCGCTACCATCTTCTCAACAACACCCGGCGGGTCCTCCGGCCTCCGGGGCGGAACGAGGAACCGGGCCTCCTCCACAACTGTCAGGTGGGCCAGTGGGGATGGCCCCCGCCCAACCCTGTAATCGTACACCATCTTTAACAGGAGGGATGCTATTATCGTCCTTGTCTCAAGCTCCCTGAAATGGCCCAGCTCAACCGCGGTCGTCTTGTTCAGGAGGGATTCGAATGGATGTGGACTCCTTCGGTCGAGGGCTGCGGCCACCTGACCCCTTGTAAGCGGAACTAGGCGGCGCAGTAGAGCCATCTTCGTCTCGTTATCGTATGCGGACCTGATCGGCCTTCGCTCTATAGCCTGGACAAGGTCGGTTAGTGTCGGTGGCTCCGGGCATGTGGCGAGAAGATCTTCAAGAGTACTTTTGAACATATAGGATTGGGGTGCCGTGAACCTGTATACATCCGTGAAGATATCGGTTATAAGGTCCACATGTTCTGAGAGGTCTCTCACACCCGCTAGCGGCTCGAGGGGGTTGAAGAGGGGGCCGTCTAAGCCCGGTGCAAACACGTTCCCCCCAAGGGACTGCACAAGTTGACGGTATTCCGAGTGCCAATCGATTACCAGGGATGGGACACCGAGCTCTTGGGCCCTAGCCACCAAAAGGCCCACTGTGACCGACTTCCCCGAGCCGGTGGCACCCAATAGGCAGGCATGCCGGGAGAGCTCTTGAAGCTCAATAGAGACGGGCGGGCCCTGGGTGTCCCCAACCACGGAGCGCCCGAGGGGTATGCTGGGAGAGGATGAGGGTGCAGTGGCTGCCGGTATGTGGAAGAGGGGGGGTGCCCTCGAGGCCTCCCAGGGCTCAACGAAAGGAAGACTCGCCAGCTCCGAAGCCTGTGCCGGCGTAAGTAGGGAGGATCTTTCCTCATCCTTCCCGATGAGGTGCATGAAGAAATCGTAGATTTCGCGGCCCCCTAGGGGTCGTATGGTCGCCCCAGGCAAAGCCACAGAGAGGGCGGCATGCAAGATCTTCAGATGCTCATCAAGCCTTTGTGTAGCCTTCTCAAGCGTCTCACTTCTTCCGGCCACCCATGTAACAACTAGTAGACTGAAGCTCACCATCTCGCCACGTCCCATGGGGACCGCCCTCAAGATGTACATGAAAGGTATACTGGCCCTTCGAAGGCCCTCGAAGAGGGCGGAGAGCTGAACATGGTAGGCCTGTTTTCCAACACCCATGTCATCCGGGGAGGGCGGTACCAGTGAGAGTCCGCCGTAGATCTTTAGCTGGCCCCCGCACTCTATCAGCGCATACTTTCCGTTATACAGGGCCAGCTCATACCCCCGCGCCGGCCTCCTTGAGAAGAAGAAGCCTACCATTTCCACAGAACGCTGAACAGCTCGTTGATGGTATCGGTGATGCCCTTCCACATGTTAGCCGACGCTTCTGAAGCCTTCTTGAGAATGGAATCCAGCCCACCAAACAGGATGGCGAGTACCACCATCGCTACCGTGAACAGGATGGCCTCTTCAAAGAGCTGGATGGCCAGTCTGAGTCTTCCCCAACTCATCGTGCAAGCAATCGTGAAGGGTATTTATGCACCCACGCCCGCTACCATTCTTGCCGCATACCAGTGGGAGAGGAGGTAGAGGGGGGGAGGCAGAAGTATAAATGCCGGGTTACGACCGTATCCCAGAACCGTGGCGAAGAGATGGGAGGACACCATTAGGATACTCAACCCCCAGATGATGAGCGGCAAGGATGCAGGGGCGATTGGAGCACCACTCCACGCAAAAGCGATAAACGGGGTTATATGGATGATGAAGGGCAGGACCACGGAAAGGACGGCGACCATCACAGCGCCCCTCAGGGCATAGGCACGCCTACGGGCCTCCCGCTCCTCAATCAGCCTGCGATTTTCATATAGAAGTAACATCAGTTTAGCCGCTGTCGGACCTGCAAGTGATGGCATCTTTCGATGAGACCTCACAAGGAAGTTCAGCAGGGTGTTCCAACCTCGAGACGGCAGGGTGAACCTTTCTGGAGACAGCCCCCTGAGGATGTGCATCTTACCTCTCACCGACTCCACGCATTCCACGCTGGCGGATTGGAGAAATGCCCTCGGTATGGATGCTCCCGCGGCTACGGAGGCCAGGATGGAGTAGAACCAGCGGGCTTCCTCACTCCGCCTCAATGTACTAAGGACGCCTCCCTCCTGGCGAGGTAGGCCCGTAGGATGAGGGAGAAGACTAGGTATGCTCCAAACACACCGAGTAGGGTGGTGGGGTTTGGATGACCCATACCAGCCACCAGAACAGCCAGCAGGATGGGAGCGAAGAAGAACCAGGCGCTCGCCACAGCAAGCTTGGGATAGAGCTTCTCGGTCTCCTCCACGAATCTCGCCTGGGCCTCTGCATCCAGAGGGTAAAGGCCCATGTTTCCGGCCCAATGCTCTGTCAAAAGTTGCAACAGGCCTTCCCTCAGGGTTTGAGAGTCGGTGATGGAAGCGTATTCGGAGAGGAGTTTCCTGGGATTCTCACCCCTTAAGACTCTCATTCTAAGCCTCCCGAAGTCCCGGGACACATGCCTAAAGCCTGCATCAGCGATGTGTCTAATCACCTCGAATAGGGAGCGTGTTGACAACATCACGATTCTGGCCTCGTAGAGGATAAATGGAGCTAGAGCCGAAATCTCATAGGCGCGGCGTCTTCTAGTATAGGTAGGTTGGCTGCGCGCCAATAAGTAGACCGAAACCCCCGCCGCCCCGGCCAATGTAAACGGCTCAACTCCCGCCAGCCCGGCCGAGAAGCCGGTGATGAGGGCGGACAGGGCCGCGTATAGAAGGGGTCTGGTTAACCCTCCCACCATCAGCTCTCACTTAAACCTTGGCCTACGGCTGCAAGATCGTGGGTTGGTGTCTGGTAACTCTGGAGGTTGTAGAGCCTGTAGATCTCTTTTAGGTGATGGTGGTATACTTCGAGAAAGGGCCTACCATACCCACGGATCCTGACACGTGAGGCAGCCTGGGTCTTGTCGAGACCCTTAACAGCGACAAGGCCACCAGGACCTCTGACGAATATGTCGTTCACCCAGAACATCCCGTTTTCGATGGCGATCTCACTGATCCTGAGGACCACCCGCCTGACATCATCGGGAGAGGGGCGGGCCATGGTTACAAGGCAGTCCAGGTCTTCAAGGGCCGATAGAGGGATGCCGTGAATATTCACCCACCGCCTAACCGCCTGTTCAGGGCTTGTTGCGTGAAAGGTCTCTATGCATGGCAGGCCGGCTGCAAGTGCTTGAAAGAGGGCCCTGCTGTGCTCCGGACTCTGAATCTCGCCGAGAATCACGATGTCGGGGGAGCGGTGCAGCACCTTCATGATTTCGCTTGTCTTCAGCCTCGCCGAGGTGGTCGAATCGAAGGGCTCCACCACGAGCTTTAGCTGCCGATATCCCCGCTCCACCAAGTCCTGCGTCTCCACAGCGTCCTCGATGTACACCCTTCGCCGCTGGGGAGGTATGTAGGCATCCAAGGCATTGAGAAGGGTGGTCTTACCGCTACCGGGAGGGCCCAGTATCGTGACATTGCCGCCCGTTTCGAGCACGCTCAGAAGGAAGGCCGCGGCCTCCGGAGTGATGGTGCCACTCCGGCAGAGATCTGGGAGGCTGTATTTATGGAATCCAGCTTTTCGCATCACAAAGCAGAAACCACTGTAGCATAGCGGAGCGGTGTCGATGGAAAGTCGGACACGCCTGTCCACTATCCAGGCGTCGACCTTCAGCGAGGGGGAGACATAGGTGGCGGAGAGGCCGGAGAAGGCCTCGCACAGTGTCTGTAGGGCCACCGTCTCCCTCTCCGTCAATCTTACACTGGATGTGCAGCGCCCGTATACCTTATGATCGAGATACAGGGGTTGAAGGGGACCGTCACAGAAGACGTCCGAGACATGCTCATCCACGACGAAGGGCGCCAGCCTGACGATCCCCATATATTCGAGGGCGACGAGAGACGCGAGGTCGGGATCCGCCTCAGAGCCCAACATGGCCAGCACCCTAGACCTTAGGGATTCGAATACCGACCTCCATTCGTATTCCGAAAGAACGATCTCGAAGTCGTCACGGTTCATAGCATTGAGCGTGCGACGAATAAGGGGCAGCCTCCGCGTAACCGTCTCGGAGAGGGTGGGGTGATATAGCACACTTCGACCCGAATCCAACATTATGTAGATCTCAAACAACCAGCTCCTGTAGCTATCCATCCATGCGGAGGGAGGCTTCGGGAATAGGTCTAGTAGGAGCCAGCCCTGATGTTCCCCCTTCCCCCCTCTCCTCCTAAAGAAAAGCATCACCTAGATGTGTGAAAGCCTGTTAAAAGCACCTCCATACCCTCCAACTCAAGCCCTATTGTGAGTGGGGCTTCAGCACATTGGTGATTAAAAACCCCGTGAAGGACACGGAATGTGGTCCAGCTGGCCGAAAAGGGTTTATCCATAGGCATCTCGGTACTCATGGCATCCATACTCCTCGCGCAATATGCCCCGGCGCTAAGCGAAGCCAGGGACCAGCTACGCAGGGCCGTGCTGCGATCGACCGGGGAGGACATCGTGAGAATACTTACGGAGGCGTACATCTACGCCCTGCCAAAACAGTATGTGATGAGGGTCCCATCGACGTTAGAATTGAGGGTATTGGAGGGGAGGCTTATCCTCTCGGACAACGGGCTCCGATATGTGTCCAAGCTTCCGATACCCGTGGAGGACACCTCACTGCTGATCCAGGCCCCGGCCTGCATAGAGGGTTACCCATCCACCTCGAAGGTTTTGGTGAGGCCCTGCGGAGATGCCCACCGAGATTTTTGAGGCAAAGATCTCCTTAGCCCTCTGGCTGATCACATCCGGCTTAATCGTGGGGATCAGCTACAAGGCCTCCACCTCGGTCATGGATAGAGGCCTATTTTTGTGGGCCGAGGCAGTGGCAGACCAGCTGGCCTCATCCGCTAAGATGGCAAAGAGGTGGGGCCTCTCAATACCCTTCGCATACTCCGCGCCTCAGAAGGATATCAAGCCAGTCATTAAGGTGGATGGGGACATCATCATGATACAGATTGGAGTGAGGGAGCTGAGATTCACCTCAGAAACCCATTTCGCAGGTGCCACCTTATATCCAGACACCAGCTATATCATCGAGGATTCCGGCTCGGGGGTGCGGGTTAGATGGATCCCCTCCTAGGTCTGATGGAGGATGCGGTCGGCCTATTGCTTCTTCTCGCGCTGATATGGGTACTGCTGATAATCACCGGGGTGGCCCCCCACGGCCCCCTACATCTCCCACCCATAGGATAATCCCCGCCTAACTGCCCGGCACGAACAGATGCGGTGCGTTGGTTGTTAAATGACCATCGACGCTTGGGTACAATACTAGGATGTACAGACTGGTGGATAGGCTTCTGGCGGCCATACTCCTCCTGCTATCGATAGGCATCGCATATACCCACACCTTCACCGATGTCTCACGGCTGGGCTTAGCAGAGAAGGGCGAGGCCTACGAGCTACTGAGCGCAACAATATATGAGGCTCAGCCCCAAAGACTCCTCAGGCTCCTGAGGGCGGGCGAAATCGAAGATGTGCTCGGCCTGCTCTCAGGGTCAACCCTTGAAAGGCTCGGTAGACTGGCCATAAACGGTCGCGTGATACTCGAAAGGCCAGGGCCGTATCGTGAATACGCATCATACACCTTCATCCTCGAAGGTTCATCATTAACCGTCGAGGTGTGGGTATGAGGGGCAGCATAGCCACGGTTGGCTCCCTGCTAATCCTAATCTCAACCATATTTTGGGCAACCATGGTCGAGAGGGCTGGGGAGGTTCGGATAACCACTGATCTACAGCTGCGGTCGGCTGTAAAGGTGGCGAGACTTTGGGAGTTGGAGGCGGTATCGGTCGCCTACAGGGCCCTGCAAAGGCTGGATGAATACTTAAGGGCCCACTCCGGCGGTGAAATGAGAAACACAGTGTTATCCGGCCCCCTCCTCCTCAAACCATACTCTAGGCACGAGAACGGAGGCGTATTGATAGAGCTGAGAGAGGCCCGGGTCGCCTTTCATCCCGTGAATGCCGAATACCAGCTGCTCTCGGTAGACGAGAGGCTCCGCACCCTGGGTTTGGAGCTGCGGGGGACCATCCTCTACCTCTTCATCCATCTCAGGGTTACCGACCAATGGACAGGGGTCTCAAAAGAGGCTGGGGGATGGATTCGACTAGGCCATCCCGCCCGTCTCGCCTTGGTACAACGTGTATGCGAAGAGGCCGAGGAAGCCGCGCGGCAGCAACTTCAAGGAACTGGAACCCTACGGGAAGGGGCCTGGGAGGTGGAGGGCTTGGAGGTGAGGGTGACCATCACCAGGGCCGGAAGTCGACTTTCAGTCCAGATACGGGTGTTGGAGAGGGGGGTTTTAGGGGTGCTGGACGGCCTGAACCAAGATTTGGTCTGCGTGAGGAGCTTCCTTGTGGACCAGCCGGGCTAGGAAGGGGCTGACGAGTTCGCAGAACTGCTCCCTGACCGTGTATTCCGCAACGCCAGCAGCCTGAGCCACCATCCTCTGAGTGAAGAACCTCCTACGGGCCTCTGAACCGGCCATCCTCGCCTCAGCCGCATAGAGAATCGTGGCAGCCAGGGCCCTCGGATTCCTCCCCACAATATAGGATTCCGGCAGTAGGGATAGGATCTCCCTCGCATATTCAACAAGCCTCCGCCTGTATACCTCCGGCTTCAGCCCCCTGGATAGCAGAGCTTTTGTCAAAGACTCTTGAACCAGCAATCTCCCCGAGATCATGGTGAGGAGGTCTGCGGCGTGTAGGGGTCGGTTGGCCTCACCATCAAACATGTATCCTTTGAATAGATGGGTGGTCTTCAGTATATGGCCTTGTGCACGTATAGTTCCTATTACATCCTTCACACCTACTCTCTTTATTCCCAGCGCCTTGAGGGCATATATTATCGAGTAGGCGGTGACCGCCGCGAGGGGGATGCGCATCTCCCCTCTTCTTTTGAGAAGGGACCGGGCCTTACGGTAGGCCTCCGCCATGACCAGCTGGTTCAGCTCTAGGGATTCACAGACCCTCCTGATCTGCGAAAGCACGGTGTACTCTGCAAAGTTGCCCTGAGTCTTCAGTCCTTGGTCCGATATCACCTTAATGTAGGGGAGCTGCTGCCCTCGAAAGCTGGCATATTCTTCCAACCTTGCATAGATGGGGCCCATATAGCTACCCAGCGAAAAGGGGCCCAGGTCTTCAGGCTCGATTTTACCCCTATCCTCAGGAGCTAGGGTCCTATCGTAGACCGCCCCACAGCGGGTACACACGACTTCCGCCTCTATCTCACTCAGAGGGTTCCTGCAAAGGTTGCAGGTTTCTCCCCCCTCCATGCCTGCACCAATCCCTCAAAGCTTTACCTGTGACCCGCGTCACCAAGCATCATTCAATGGAATGGTCAGTGTCTCCATATGTCTCCGCCTCCCATAGGGAGGGGGCGGCGAAAGTATGATGGGGCTAGCGGCTTATCGCTTGAAGCCGTCCACGGAAGGGGTGCCCAATCGCTGACTCATCGCCCTATAAAAATGGGTCTGGGCATCCCGGGAGCCTCATTAGGATTGGTTTTGGTTTCATGGTATGAAGGCTGGAAAGCTGAGGCAGGAGATTGAGAGGATAAGACATACCCAGCTCGAAAGATGCAAGAGCACCCCCAAATACACCAGAAGAAACGACAACCCCAGAAGGTGAGACGAGCCCGCAAACCACTCAGCCTTTGAGAAGAGATTGTGGAGAAGTCCCGCCTATAACCCTTATCTACACTTCGCACCCAACATGGAGGGCCATGTCCATACCCCTCACCAAACGGTTTTACGATGAGGTGACCGGGCTGATAGGCCGGCGCGTATCGGTAGAGATGCAGGATGGCCGAACCCATCAGGGGAGGCTTTTGGCGATTGACGAGCATCTCAATCTAATACTGGGAGAGGTCGGAGAGAATATACACAAGGCGGTTATCAACGGCGCCTTCATCAAGGAGCTCAGGCTTCTCGAAAAACCATTCCCCCTTAAAGAGCTGGCCGAAAGGCTTGAGAGGGTCTTCCCCGGTGGGGTAAAGCTGCGAGAAGACATATCCGCCATCCTGATCCTAGACAAGGTGAAAGTCACCGAAGAGGGTGTGGTTGAGGGTACGGGCCTGGTAGCAGACCGGGCGAGAGCCATCTTCGACGAATTCGTGAGAGAGCTAAGGAAGAGCCAGGAGTAATGCGGGTATTCGAGGTCAGGAGCCTCGACCTGGCAGCCCGCATCGGTAGACTGAGGACCAGGAGCGGGGTAGTCCAAACCCCCACGGTCTTTCCCGTCGTGCATCCATTCCGTCAAGAGGTGCCGTTGGACGAGATCCGGAGGTGCGGGTTCGAAGCCGTTATGACTAACTCCTACATTATGTACCGCCACGCCAAGGATAGGCCACTCGCGCCGGTGCATCAGACATTAGGTTTCAGTGGACCCATAGCCACCGACTCGGGCGGTTATCAGGCCCTCGAGTACGGAGAAGTGGAAGCAGACCCGGCCACCATGGTAAAGGTCCAGGAGGAGTTGGGAAGCGATATAGCGGTAATTCTTGACCTGCCAACGCGGGCCTCCTGGTCAAGGAAAAAGGCTGAAGAGAGTGTGTCCCGCACACTGCAGGCGGCTGAGATAACCGCGCAAACCAGGTCTAGGGAAGACATCCTCTGGATGGGCACCATCCAGGGGGGGAGATACCTCGAATTGGTGGAATTCTGCACAGAGAGGCTGCTGCAGCTAGGGTTCCCACTACTCGCACTAGGCGGCCCGGTTGAGGTCATGGAAGAGTATGACTTCGAAACCTTGGCATCCATGATCCTGGCCGCGAAAAGGCGCATGCCCCATAGCATCCCCCTACATCTCTTCGGCGCAGGGCACCCCCTCACCATCCCCCTCGCCTGCGCTTTGGGCTGTGACACCTTCGATTCTGCCTCATACATTATCTACGCGAGGGGGAACAGGTACTTAACGGGAAACGGAACGGCAAGGCTCGAGCAACTCACAACGCTCCCTTGCAACTGCAGGGTATGCTCTTCCTACACAGTGAGGGACCTCCTCCAGACCGAGCAGGCCGAGAGGACGAGGCTCTTGGCCATCCACAACCTGAGCATCCTCGGCCAAACGATCGCCGAAGTAAGACAGGCTATTCAGGAAGGTAGGCTTTGGGAGCTCCTCGCAAACAAAGCTAGGAACCATCCGAGGCTATGGAACGCATTCCGACGCATCGCAGCAGCCTCCGGATATTTCGAGCCAGGCACCCCCGTTAGAAAGCCGAGAGCCATATTCTTCAGCTCAACCCCAGACCACCGACGACCGGAGGTCATCAGGCACCATACGAGACTGACCAACGATTACACAACAGATAGTAACAGACTGGTAATCATTCCCATGCCCGAGGAAACAACCTTCGCGAGAAGCAAGTGGCCCCGTGAACTAGCTCGGAGAGAACTCAAGCCCCCACACTATGCTGTGTTCCTCTTCTCCCGCGCCATGGGATTAATCCCCATCGAAATCTGCGAGATCTACCCGCTCTCACAGCATGTGGCAAGCAAAGACCAAACACTCCTAAAGGCGGCGATAAGTCGGGCCAGGAGGTGGATATCCAAGCAACACTTCACAGAGCTGCTGGTCCTTACAGATGCGGAAAGCCGCGAGGAGATGCAAAGACTGGCGAGAGCAATAAATGGTAAATTAGTAGAAATATAGAGAGGCATACATCCTTCATTTCTACTGGGGTATATCCGAAAGTTAATCATTTCTTGGAAACCTATATGGGGTCTCCTGGCCTCCGGCCGCTAGCCTATTTACGGCAACCGAAAAGGCTCTTAAAGAGGTCGGCGAAAGCCGGCCGCAGGAAAGCTTTGGAAGTTATTGTTCTTGGGGCGGCCAGACAGGTTGGAAGGTCTGGATTTCTCGTGAAGAGCGGGGATAAGTGCATCCTCTTGGACTACGGGGCGATGCCGCTCAGGGAGCCAGCCTTCCCACTCAGCGTATCCACCAAGGACCTCTCAGCCGTGCTCCTAACACACGCCCATCTCGACCATACGGGGGCAGCTCCCCTCCTCTACGTCAGGAGGGGCCAGGTACCGGTCTACGCAACACCCCTAACCTTCGAGCTCACCGACCTGCTGGTGAGGGACTTCCTCAAGATATCGGGCTTCTACCTCCCCTACGAATTCCTAGACCTCAACACCATGCTCCAAAACACTAAAGAGGTCAGCTACGGTGAGAAGATACGAATAGATGGCTTCGAAGCCACCTTCAATGAGGCGGGCCACATACCCGGGTCAGCCACAATCCTCCTTTGCAGGGAAAAGAGGATTCTATACACCGGAGACATAAACACCACGCCGACCCGACTCCTCAACCCCTGCGTCGCTGACTGGGGAGATGTCGACCTTGTCATCATCGAAGCCACATACGGGACGTCGGAACATCCCCCCAGGGCGGAGGTCGAGAGAAGGCTGGTCCAGTTCGCCGAAGAGATCGTCGAGGGAGGTGGAGTACTACTCATCCCAGCCTTCTCGGTCGCCCGGGCTCAAGAGATCGCGATGGTCCTTCGACAGAACAATTTCAAACACCATATCGCCATGGATGGAATGGCTCTCCAGGTCAACCAGATCCTGGGCAGGTATCCCGGATTCCTAAGGGATGCCCAGGCCCTCGAAAGGACACTCTCAAGTGTTGAGATGATAACCTCTTGGTCTCAGAGGAGAAGGGTGGTTCAGAGGCCTTGCGTAATCATCTCGCCGGCAGGTATGCTGGCGGGGGGTGCCGCCGTCTTCTACAACGAGGAAGTGGCACTGAGTGAGAAGAACGGGGTGGCCCTGGTTTCTTTTCAAGCGCCGGGAACACCGGGGCGAACCCTGATGGAAAAAGGCTTACTCCTGTACCGGGGAAGGCCCACGAAGCTTAGAGCACGACTCGAGCGCTTTAACCTGAGCTCCCACGCCGACAGCCGTGGTCTCCTCGAAGTCCTCAAGAAGGTCCGTGGGGAGCCCAGGGTCCTAACCGTCCACGCCGAAGAAGAAGTGGCCGTCGGCTTCGCCGAAAAAATAAAGGAGAGCCTGGGGCTCGAGGCCTCGGCGCCATATGCAGGGGAAAGGATTACAGTTTAGTAGTCTCTCAATCCCCAACCTAGAAGGGCCTTCTACACCACCGTCTCGAAAGTGGGCCAGAGGATTGCAGAGCTATACCCTTCGTGTATAGTGATCGTCGCCCCTAAATCTCAATGATCTCCTTCTCTAGACTCTTCAGCTTCGCCAGCAGCTCCTCCGCCTCCCTTTCGCCGCAAACGTAGGTTATGAGTGCCCTTGATGTCCGTAGCTTTATCTTAACCTTTCCGGCCCTCCTCACTACCCTCACTGTGCGGGCAGCTGGTGCCAGCTTCATAAATGTCTCGGCGTCGAAGACCTGCCGGGGCATGGCAGCCACGGGCCCGCGACCATTAATAAAGAAGCTTGCCGGCGGAAGGTATCTTAACTGGGTGGTGGGCGGGGCCCGATTCGAACGGGCGACCTTCGCCGTCTCCTCGACAGGCCATCTGTGAGGGCGACGTCCTGGACCAGCTAGACGACCCGCCCTGTACTCCAGGTATCTGGGAGCCGCCTGATAAACCTCGCTCAAGGCTTACTTCTTGAGCCCCAGCTGCCTATTCTTTAGCCTAAGACTGCTGCTCCTGCACTTCCTGCATCTCGTCGCGACGATATTGTTGGTTACCCCACATTTCATGCATACTTTCTTGAAGAGCCTCCTCTGCTGTGCGATCTGCTTCTTTACAACATCGGTGATCGGCATCGCTCCGACCCCCTCTACCCCTCAGGTATAACCTCTCTGCAGAGTGTGAGAACGTCCTTGGGACGCAGGGCCACCGGGACGCCGGCCCGTTTGAAGGCCTCTATCTTCGACTGCGCCGAGCCAAACCCCCCGCTGATGATGGCCCCCGCATGACCCATCTTCTTCTCGGGTGGGGCGCTCCTCCCCGCCACATAGGCAACCACGGGCTTGGGGTACCCGCTCTCCAAGATATAGTCCGCCGCCCTCTCCTCCGCATCGCCACCAATCTCACCCACAATAACCACGCCCTCTATGCCCCTTACGTCGCCCACCAGCTTAAGGCACTCCACCAGGCTGATGCCATTGATGGGGTCTCCTCCGATGCCGAGGCATATTGCCTGCCCGTAGCCCCCCTGGCTTAGGATGTTGCAGATCTCGTAGGTGAGTGTGCCACTCCTAGAAAAGACGGCGAGGGGGCCGGGCTTGAAGGCCCCAGCCGGCATGATGCCCAGCTTAGTCCGGCCGGGCAGGATCAGGCCGGGGGTGTTGGGCCCCACTATGGTGGCCCCCTTCTCTCCGGCCCTCCTGACGAGTTCAAGGGTATCCCTGATGGGCACATGCTCGGTTATGGCGACTATCAGCTTGAGGCCCCCATCCAGCGCCTCACTAACCGCCTGCTTGAAGGAGGGGGCCGGGACAAAGACCACTGAGGCCTCTGCGGGATGCGCGTCGAGGGCCTCCCTCACCGTGTTGAATACAGGCACCCCGTGAACCTTCTGGCCGCCCCTACCCGGGGTGACTCCGGCAACGATGCGGGTGCCATATTCCAACATCAGCTTTGTATGGAGAGAGCCCTGCCTCCCCGTTATCCCCTGCACAATCGTTTCTATGGCGTAATCCGGTTTCCGCAGGGCTTTTTGGAGGACTGACATGGCGGTCAGCTTCCCGGCTTGGTGCGGGAGCGGGCCACTTCACGATATAGCGCTCCTCGGGTGTTTGAGCCATTCCAGGGCGAGCGCGATAGGTGTGCATTGACCGGCATGTTCGAGCCCGGCTCATCCGGAACCAACGGCGAGCACAGCAGCCCTTGCAGCCTCCTCAGGGTCGGTGAAGAGCGCAACCCTGGTGGGTCGTAGAATGGCCTTCGCCTCATCCTCCTCCGAACCACTCAACCTGGCATAGATGGGCTTCCTCAAAAGCCCTTCATCATACAACCTCTTGATAGCGCTGGCTACCTCCGAACATCGGGTGATCCCGCCAAAGACGTTGAGGAAGATGACACGCCCCCAGGGCAGTTGATCCGCCAGCCTCAGGGCCGCATACACCCTCTCCGCGCTGGCCCCTCCCCCCAGGTCTAGAAACGCACCCGGCTTTCCGCCCATGTCGGATACCAGGTCGAGGGAGCTCATCACCAAACCAGCGCCATTGCCTACCACTATTATGTCGCCCTCGAGGGGGACGAAGGAGAAACCATATCTTTGGGCCTCGGCCTCCAACCCTTCAAGCTTCTGGTAAGCCTGAAGCTCGGGGTGCCTAAAAAGGGCGTTATCGTCCAAGATTATTTTTGCATCGAGCGCCAACACCCTTCCATCAACCAGGGCCAGAGGGTTCACCTCGACCAGCTCGGCCTCACACTCCATCGAAAGGCGGGACATGAGATGAATCGTCTTAGCTACAGGCTGGATATACCCTTCCTCAAAGCCTGCCTTCAAAGCTTCCCCCACCGCCATCTCAAGGCTCACAGGCTCACCCTCCAAGGGTGTGACAACCTTCTCCCCCAACCTCTCCACGTCTACACCGCCCTGTAAGGAGAGTATCAACACAAAACCCCTCCGGGACCTGTCGAGGGCGATGCTCACGTAGGCCTCCGAGTCGTGTGGAACAAACTCCTCAACCAGGACCCCCACGGGTTTCTCGCCAGAAATAGGTCGCATGGCCAGATCAAAGGCCGACCTCACCATCTCCATCTTCTCGACCTTGACCACACCGCCAGCCTTAGCCCTACCACCCGCCCTCACCTGCGCTTTGAGCACCACTGGGAGACCGATGGTGTTTGCAGCGGCCTCTGCATCCTCAGCCCTGTCCACAAGAAGCCCCCTCGGCACTGGAACCCCATGCCTTGCAAGAAGCTCCTTCGCCTGATATTCGAAGAGGCGCAACCACCCCAAAGTCCACCTAGCAATACTTTTAAATCGAGACTCGGCAGCATAGGCCCACCGAAGTGTTGTAAGATGCCTGAGCCTGCACCCGTCCTAGTCGGAAAGAAGCCCGTCTTCAGCTACGTGCTGGCGGCGCTGACGCAATTCCAGAATGGCAACGACCAGGTCGTCCTTAAGGCCCGTGGGAGAGCCATTGCCAAGGCGGTCGATGTCGCCCAGATCCTCACCAACAGGTTTGAGCAACTTAAGATTAAGGTCTCCAAGATCGACATCGGGACAGAGCAGCTGAAGAATCCGGAGACAGGCCAGGTTTCCAACGTCTCGACGATCGAGATAACCGTAACTAAATAGCCCTTACGTGGAGTAGCCGGAAAAGACAGCATACCCTTATTTTTGCCTTAACGGCCTACGTCCGGATATCCGGAAGACACGGACCAGCTTAAAAAGCACCGCCTCTCAAAGCGGGCCCCGATGCCACTTAAGACCCCCATCTGCTCCTTTGACGCGAAAACCGGCATACTGTGCCCTAAGTGTGACAGTAAGCTGAGGTCGGGCCAGATCACCCAGGCCGATGTGGAGGCCTCCGTAACGCTGACAGGCCTGGCCGAGAAGCTGAAGGCCCTTCAGAGCCTAACCCTGGTTAGGGCCTGGTCTCTGCCTTCATCGGTGGTGCTGGAGCTCGGCCAGGGCAATCTGGCGATCGTGAGAGGCGAGCCGGGTCTGCTGTCCACACTGGCGGAAGCCTTCGGCCGTAAGCTGTGGGTCTTGGAGGCCGGCAGCCCCGACCGGAAATTCCTCGAAGACCTTTTTTATCCCGCGAAACTGTTGACAGTTAACATCGTGTATCTCCCCGACGGCAGCAAAATGACCAAGGTGATAGTGAAGGGGCGGAGGACGGAGCGCTTCCCCCATGATCTAGAGGATCTGAAGCAAATATCGAAGGCGCTGAGAGGCATAGAGCTGCTTATCGAATTTCAACAGGAGATGGTCTCCTACGCCGTCCGCTGATGCCCCTGCCCCACACTACTTTGTGAGGACCCGATCAAAGTAGCCGGTCTTCAGGGTCCTTATCCATATCCGGGGCCTTTTTGCCATGACCAGGAAGAGGGAGTAGGTAGCTATGGCTGTGAGCAGAACCCAGTAGGCGAAGATGAAGGGTATATACAGCAGGTTCCTGGCGCTTGGCGGCTTCACCTTGAACGCCAGAGACACACCTATGGGGAGTAGTGTTAGGGTGGTCAGCAGCACCGACAGCCAGGCAGGATTGAGCGGCAGTGGTGGCAGGAGGGGCGGGTAGACCAGGGATAGCACCCATATAATGTAGCTCATAAAGGCCAGGGACATGATGATGGGCGCCGTCAGAACGACTTCGGCATCGAGGGCCCTGAAGGTGGGCTTCCTGACCAGCCTACCGAATTTGAAGGCGGTCTCTATGTAGCCTCGAAACCACCTGACACGCTGGGGGATCAGAATCGAAAGCCTCGGAGGGGATTCCTGCCAGAGGACCGATTCAGGCTGGTACACGATCCTGTATCCCGCCTCATGCAAACGGGCACTCAGATCTGCATCCTCGGCCAAGGATTGGGGGTCCCAGCCGCCAATCCTCTCGAGCACCTCACGCCTTATGTAGAAGTTGGTGCCCCGGAGGGGGACGAACAGGCCCAGCTCATCCCTACCCTCCATCACCATACTATCCCAGCCCTTCTCCTCCATCGCCACCACCCTCGCGACGAAACTCTGCCCGGTGTTGAGAGATAGAATCCTTCCCTGGACAGCCGCCACATCCCTAAACAAGAGGGTGGCCACGGCGTTCCTCAAGCCATCGGGGGCGACGTACCCATCCGCATCGAAGACAGCAATCACATCGCCATGGCTAACCTTGAGGGCTTCGTTTAACGCCTTGGGCTTGCCCTCGGGCGAGGGGATCGGGAGAACCTTCACAAGCCCCGGGTATTTCTTCGCATAAGCCTGGGCCACCTCAAGAGTCCTGTCCTTTGTGGCCGTGACGGCGAGGATAACCTCCAACCTATCCTTGGGATAGTCTGAAGCCACCAGGCTGTCGATAATGTTATTTTTCCGGGTGAGGACGGCCTCCTCATCTCGGGCAGGCACTATAGCTGTTATGAAGGGCCACTGGGAGGGGGTGGGCATAGGGGCGGCCCTCATCCTACCCCTCAAACCCCTGGCAATTACTGGAAGATTGTAGATGGACCAGGCCACCATCAGCGCCAGGGATACACCAACGAATAGCGCGAGGGCCGTTGAGTAGACCATTCTTTCTCACCGGGGCCGGCTGCTCCAGCCAGTTCCCGACGCTTCACTAACTTATACATAATAATTTTACGAAGAAGGGTGGGTTTTAGCTATTGCCAGCATCCACAGGAACCATTGGGCAGGAGGTGCCTACAGATCCTCGGGTATCGCCTCCGGCGTCTTCGCCCCAATAGCTCCAGTGAGAGAGTAGGGGTTCGAGTCTCACGCGATACTGATTGAGATACACGTTTACAGCTATATCACTCATTATGGATTAAGTCTCCTCATACCTCTCCGTGATAGATGTGGCCCAGGGCTCCGGCAGGAATCCCCGCCCTACAGCCCAGCCCACCGTGGATGATGGCTTGTACATATCGAGGACAGGCTATAGCCCTGAACTTGACAATCGCGGTGACATCCAGGTCGAACAACGCCGCGACAACATTCATTAACCGCCCCCCGTGCCACGCCTCGAAGCCGCTATTATCAGCGCGATGCCCACCATCGCCAAAGCCAGCACAATGGCGGCGGCGGGGAAAAGGAACTCGTCCCAGGTGGACATCGGCCAGCTCAACCCAGCCGCTAAACCCCGCCGCTCAACGTTATTAGAGGTTTAGAAGGAGGGTAGCCGTTGCGGCGCCATGATATGGATTTAGCCGAGTTAGCTGTGAGATATGCCCGTGAGGGTGGGGCCTCATATGCCGAGGCTAGGCTACACAGAAACTATTATGTCGCTTACTCCCTCAAGTCCGGGGAGGTTGAGCCGGCCGAGACAGCGGACTCCTATGGCCTGGGTATACGGGTGCTGGTCGAAGGCGCCCTGGCATTTACCTCGGTAAACCTCCTCACCCGGGCCACGGTTAGGGATGCCGTTGCCGCTGCCATCAGGCGGGCGAGGGCTGCCTCAGCGATCCTACGAAGGGCCGTGAGGTTCAGCCCGGAGAAGGCCCACCAGAGAAGGTGGTCGGCGCCCGAGGCCAAGAAGCTGAGGAACGTGGACGCCGAAGAGGCCATAAGCCTCCTAAAGGATGTTGACAGGGTCATCGCGACCTACAAGGCCGCGGCAAAGATACCTCAAAGGCTCCTGCGGCTCGCCTTCGGAGTGGAGGAGAAGTATTTCGTGAACAGCGAGGGCGCCAGGGTAGAGGGGAGGATCCCCAGGCTTGCCTACATACACTACCTCACCGCCCTCCTGGATGGCCAGAGCGCCCAAAGATTCCGACAGGAAGGGTACAGCGGAGGGTGGGAAGTGCTGAGGAAGATCGACCCCATGCATGCCGCTGAGGAAGACGCCGGAATCCTAACGAGAATCCTGGAATCGGCGCAACCAGCCCCCACCGGGACCATGGATGTCCTGTTGGGGCCTGAAATCTCTGGGCTAGCCTCACATGAGGCCTGTGGACACCCCCAGGAGGCCGACCGAGTGCTGGGGAGGGAGGGGGCCCAGGCGGGGGAATCCTACCTAAAACCGGACAGCCTAGGGATGCGGATAGGCAGTGAGGAGGCCAACATCTCCGATGACCCCTCCATCCCCAACTCCTACGGATTCCACCTCTACGACGACGAGGGGGTGGAGGCGGTCAAGAGGCACCTAATCCGAAGCGGATGCATCCAGGAATACCTCCACAACAGAAGCACGGCGGCCGAATTCGGGCTCACAAGCAACTCAGCGGCCAGGGCCGTCAGCTATGACAGGGAGCCCATCGTGAGGATGGCGAACACATTCGTGGAGCCCGGAGACCACACGCTCGAGGAACTGCTGGAGGGGGTGAAGGTTGGGGTATACATGAAGTCTTTCATGGAGTGGAACATCGACGATAAGCGGATCAACCAGCGCTATGTGGGCCTGGAGGCCTACCTCGTTGAAAATGGTCACATCAAGCACCTGGTAAAGGCTCCCGTACTGGAAATAACCACCCACCGGCTGTGGAGCAGCTTGGACGCCAGGGGAAGGGAGCTTGTGTTCAAAGCGGCCACCTGCGGGAAGGGTGACCCCATGCAGCCCTGCCCCGTCTGGACCGGGGGACCCGTAATCAGGCTCCGGAACGTTAGGGTAGGCTCCAGGTGATTTCGTTGGTGGAATCTAACCTGTTGGAGTTAGCTGGCTTCGCCAGGGGTGAGGCGGCGAGGCTGGGCGCCCAGGACATAGCATGCCTCGCCACAGACTACTCCCAGCAGCTGGTCCGATTTGCGAACAACAGCCTAACCCTGGCGGCCAACACCAGAGAAGTGTACTTGACAGTCTACCTAGGTGTTGAGGGCCGCCGAATCGTGGGCTCAACCTCAAACATAAACAGAACCGCTGTCCGAAACTTCCTAAAAAGCCTGTATCGGTCCGCCAGGAGCGCAGCCCCACAGGAGGGCTACGTAAGCCTACCCCGGGGCCCCTTCGAATACCCGAGGAAGGGTGAGGTTGGGGGCCGCGAGGCCGATGAAGGGGTCCTCGCAGAGGCGGCCCGCGCTGCCATAGATGGCGCACTCGAATCCGGTGCATCGAGGGTTGCGGGGATAATCTCCCACGAAACATTCTCTCTGGCCATCTCCACCTCAGGCGGTGTCGAGGAGCAGGACAGCTACTCCCGGGCCCTGCTCAACGTGAGGGCCTTCGCAGACTCAGAGGCCAGTGGGCATGGACTCTCCTGCGCCGTGAAGCTGGAGGACCTGGAGGCGGACAGGGCCGGCAGGACAGCAGGGCATTACGCCCGGCAGGCGCTGAACCCCCAGTCCTTCGAAGAAGGTGAATACGACCTCCTATTCTCCCACACCGTCGCCGCCCACTTCTTCGAGCACGCCATCACCTTCTCCTCCGCCTGGTACGTGGAGGCCGGGATATCCTTCCTGGCCGAACAGTTGGAGAAGCAAGTAGCGGCCGAGGCCGTAACCATTGAGGAGGGCGGAACCGTAGAGGGTGGGTTACAGCAGAGGGTGTTCGATGACGAAGGCTATCCAGCCAGGTGGAAGATCGTCGTTGAAAAGGGTATACTCAAAACCTACCTCCACAACACCACCACTTCGAAGAAGTTCCAGACCGAATCCACCGGGAATGCCGGCTTCATAACCCCCCACCCCTGGAATATTATCGTTAACCCCGGCGACTCGAGCTGGGAGGAAATGGTCAGGGAGATGAGGAGGGGATTCATAGTCACCAACAACTGGTACACTCGATTCCAGAACTATCGAAGGGGAGAATTCTCCACAGTCCCGCGTGATGCCGCCTTTTACGTCGAAAACGGCCAGATCAAGCATCCGGTAACAGGGCTCAGGGTGAGCGGCACAATCCCGGACCTGCTGAGGGGTATCAGGCTGATGAGCAGGGACACCAAGTGGGTCAAATGGTGGGAGGTCGACACACCCACAAAATCCCCCGCAGCCCTAGTATCAGGCCTCCGGGTCACGAAAGCCTACGGGTGAGGCGGCCTCGGGGCGCCAGCCTCCCGAGTACCCTCCCCTATCCTGACGGCAAGCTCCGCCATCTTCTCCCGCAACCGCAGCAGCATCTTCGTGAATAGTAACCTGCCCTCCTCCACAACCTGTCGCCAATCCTTCATCCCCTCCGCCACCCGGGACAGCTCGACCTCAATCTTGGCTGTGAATGTGGGTCTCACGAACTCCGGCCAGATGGCCTCCAACTGCTCGGCCAGGATGTAGCCAAGCCTGGTGGGCTTCAGGACCCTGACGCCCTCGATATAGCGCCGGCTCCTGAGTATCTCGATGAAGTGGGGCCGCGTGGACTTCGTCCCGATCCTCTCCTGGGTCATGACGCGTATCGCATCGGCCTCACTGTACCTGGGGGGAGGTTTGGTCTCATCCCGGATTATGTCGACCCGAACCACCTGCAGGAGGTCGCCCTTTGCCAGGCTGGGGATAGGGATCTCCTGGGGCTTCGTCATGGGATAGACCCTCATAAAGCCGGGTTCAAGGACCCTGAGGCCCTTCGAGAGAAAGGTCTCCCCCGCCACATCCACCTTCACCTCCACCCTCGATATCTTCGCCGGCGGCCCGAAGAGTGCCAGGTAGCGGCGGAGGATCAGCTCATAGACCCTGTAGTGGTGCTCCGAAAACCTTCTCTCCCCGCCGGGCGAAAGGGGACGTATGGGGGTTATGGGTTCGTGGTCCCCCTCGTAGACCATCCCATTCCTCGGCCTAATTAAACCCCTATCCAACAGCTGCCTGGCATAACCGCCCAAGGTGGCGTGGGTGGAGAGCCGCTCCAGGTTGAGTCTGTGGTTGAAGGCGGTGTACCTGTCCGTGTTGGTCCTGGGGTATGTGATGTAGCCGCCGATATAGAGGTCCTCCGCCAGCTGCATCGCCCTGGCGGCGGTGACGCCCACGTTCCGAACCACCATCTGGAGCATCTTGGAGGTGTTGAGGGGGGTCGGGGGTGGCTCCTCCACCACCATATCCACGTAGGAGAGAACCCTCCCCTCCCCAGCCGCCCTCGAAACCTCATAGGCCTTCATGGCCTTGTCCTCCTCCTTGAAGGGGCTCGCCACATGCAGCCCTTGAAACATCACCCCGGCCGCAGAGAATTGGGCCTGCACCTGCCAGAAGGGCTCGGGCACGAAGTTTTGAATCTCCTTCTCCCTCCTGTAGATCAACCAGAGAAGGGCCGTCTGACATCTACCAACACTGACAACATGGGTTCCCAGCCTCCGGGTTAGATGCTGCAGCTTCAGGGAGAGCTCCCGGGTGGCTGAAAAACCCACCAGTGCATCGAGGTATCTCCGCGCCTCGACCGCATAGGCCAGGTTCATCTTCGGCTCCCCCATGGCCTCCCACCTCCTCCGAATATCAAGGGGGTCGGTGGTGGGTAGCCACAGCCTCTTCACGGTGAACCCATCACCCCTCTCCTGAGCCACCTCCAGGGCCTCCATACCGATGTTCTCCCCTTCCTCGTCGGGGTCCGTCGAGATCACGATCATCTGTGCCCGCTCAAGCTCCTTCTTCAGGGCCCTCACTATCCCGGGCTTCGAGACGATCTTCACCAGCGCGGCCGTGTCTGTGAGGAGGTCCAGGGGGTCTACAGACGACCACCTCCTGTACTTGGGTGCGGCCTGAATGTCCTTGATGTGGCCCATTAGGGGGAAGACCGTGATGCTGTTCCCATTGTATTGGAGGTCATATACGGTGACCCTTCCGTTCCTCCTCACCCTATAGTTGCCCAGCGCCTTCGCAATCGTCCGTGCCATCTTGGGCTTCTCGGATACTACAAGCACCCTCATGGAGCCTGTACTTTCACGCCCCTCCCAGCCTAACCGCCCATCGCCATCCTATAGACATCCAGCAGCTCATCCACTTCCTTTGGGTCCATGCCCTCCTCTATCAGAACCATCCTCAAGGGCTTGCCCTCCTCCCTAGCCTTCCTGGCATATTGGGCAGCCCTATCGTAGCCCAGCTTCGGCGCCAAGGCTGTGACCACCATAAGGCTGTTCTCCGCATATGCCCTACACCTCTCCACATCGGCCCTGATCCCCAAAATACACTTCTCAGCCAACGCCCGGGAGGCATTACCCAGGATCTCTATGGATTGGAGCAGACAATATATCATGACGGGCATCATGGTGTTGAGCTCCAGCTGGCCAGCCTGGGCACATATGGTCACCGTGAGGTCGTTACCCATGACCATGGCGCAGACCATATTCACCGCCTCCGGGAGGACTGGATTCACCTTTCCAGGCATCGCGCTGGAGCCCGGCTGCAAAGCGGGCAGCTCGATCTCCCCCAGCCCTGTATTGGGACCCGAGTTGAGAAGTCTCAGGTCATTGGCGATCTTCATAAGGCTCACAGCCACAGCCTTCACCGCGGAGGATGCGGCGACCATCGCATGCCTGCCCTGTAGGGCTTCGAAGGAGTCCCTCGCCTTGACGAAATCATAGCCTGTCTCACGATTGATCTCCCTGATGACCAGCTCGGCGAAGCCCTTGGGCGCGTTAAACCCGGTCCCCACAGCGGTCCCGCCGATGGCCAGCTCCCGGAGGGGCACGAGGGCCCGCTGCAGCTCCTCCATACCCTGCTCCACCATCCTGGCATAAGCCCCGAACTCCTGGCCTAGGGTTATGGGCAGCGCGTCCTGCAGATGCGTCCTGCCAGCCTTCACCACCCTCGAAAACTCCTGACTCTTCAAAACCAGAGCCTCGTGAAGGATCCTGAGGCTTGGTATGAGGTGTTGCACAATGGCCTCGTAGGCTGCTATATGCATGGCCGTGGGGAAGACATCATTGGTGGACTGACCCCTATTCACATGATCGTTGGGATGGACCAGCGACTTGTCCCCACGTCTACCGCCCAGTATTTCGATCGCGCGGTTGGCGATCACTTCATTGGCATTCATGTTGGTCGATGTACCCGAGCCCGTTTGGAAGATGTCGAGGACGAACTGGTCGTCCAGCTTGCCTTCCACCACCTCCCTGGCAGCCTGCTCAATGGCCCTCCCTCGCTCTTCGTCGATGACCCCCAGCGCAACATTAGCCCGGGCCGCTGCCAGCTTCACCAGTCCGAGGGCCCTGATGAACCTCCTGGGGAATCTTATTCCTGAGATCTGGAAGTTCTCCAGGGCCCGCTGGGTCTGGGCACCATAATAGGCGCCGCTCGGGACCCTAACCTCCCCCAATGTGTCCCTTTCAACCCTGTATTCCACGCCCCGCATGCGCCAGTAGCATTAATTTGCCTTTATGGCTCAGGGGCTCTAGAAGTACCAGGGCTATCGCTCCCGACTATCGCTGCCTGCCCATCAAGCCGATTAGGGTCCCTGCAGCGAAGCCGCCTATGTGAGCCCAATAGGCTATGCCAGCCCCAGGGCTGAGGGAGCCGAGAATCAGCTGGTATATGAACCAGAAACCCAGGTAGAGGTAAGCCGGAACCTCAACGATACGGATGAAGAACCTGAGGAAGAGTAGTGTGACTATCCTCGAATGGGGGAAGAGAACCGCGTAGGCCCCCAGCACTCCCGATATCGCGCCCGACGCTCCAACGGCCGGAAGAGTGAGGGCCTGGGGTTCTTGATAGAGCACCCAGAGGGTGTGGGTCATGGAGGCAGCTACACCCAACGAAATATATGCTAGCAGGTACTTGGCACGCCCGAGCCTGCCCTCCACGTTGTCCCCGAAGATGTAGAGGAAGAGCATGTTGCCCAGGAGGTGGAGTAGGTCGCCGTGCAGGAACATGGATGTGACCAGCCTATACTGCTGCTCGTTTGCCAGGAACAGGATGGGGTAGAAGCCGTAGCGCTTAATCACCGTCACGTGGTCGGCGGAGATCTGATAGAGGAAGGCCAGGATGTTGATGATGATCAAGGCCCATGTTATATAGGGGGTCTTGGCCGGCCGCGTCTTATCGTGTATGGGAAGCAAGCCTCCCAGCCAGGTCCTGGGAGTCCCATTTAACAACCACCCAAGAGGGCCTCCTTGGCCGGTCAGGATGGGGTCACCACTCAATATTTATTAGACCCGGCTTAGCCTGTAGAAGTGAGCTTGTCATTCACCGAGGAGGACATAAGGAGGGCCGCGGAGACCAAGCTCTGGATAGAGGAGCGGTTGAACGAGCTCAAGGAGGAGGAAAGCCGACTAAGGGAACTCCTGATGGTGGTCGATGGGGTCCTGAAAGCCGGCAGCTTCATGAAGGCCACAGAGATATCACCGGCGGCCACCGCCCCGCCCCCCTCCCCCCCTGAACAGGAGATCCGGACGCTCAAGAGCCGGGACGGCCGCTCCCTGGCGCAGGCCGTCATCACCCCGAAATCCGTCACGATAAACCTGGCCGAGGATGTGAACCTCAAGGCCTCCACGCCTCCATTCAAGACCTTCTACCTCAACAGGATCCTGGCGGGGATGAGGCGGCGGGATGAGGAGATGATGCAGAGAGGGGACCTGAAGCCAGACGAAATGTTGAACTTCGTCGTAGAGGAGGAGGGGGACCGGCTCAAAAGAATTATCATCAACAATTACCGAGACCAGGATAGGTTGAATGAGATACTGAAGAGCGCCGTCTGGGTCTTCTCGAGGATGCTGGAGAAGCCCCAGGCCTAAGAACCCTTAAAAGAATGACGTAGGCCCCCTGATCGGGCAAGGTGTATAGGCCGCCTTGCCCGGTTTCTACGAGAGACTAGCCTCGGCACCCTTAGCCTTCACCTTTCGCGACCTTATACTCCTGCCCGGACTCAGCGAAGTGGAGCCATCAGAGGTCACGCTCCGGACCTACTTCACCAAGGACATCCAGCTCAGCCTCCCCTTCGTCTCCTCCCCCATGGATACCGTCACCGAAGAGTCCCTAGCCATAGCCCTGGCCAGGAGCGGGGGGATAGGGGTCATCCACCGGAACATGCCGAGGGAGAGGCAGGTGGAGATGGTCAAAGCTGTTAAGAGCGCCGACCCGCAGCTCGACAAGAACCCGCGGGCCACCGTCGATGCCCGGGGATGCCTCATGGTGGCGGCTGCCACCTCACCCCTCGACATCGAGCGCGCCAGGGCCCTCGCCGGAGCGGCGGATGCCCTCGTCTCGGATGTATCACACTTCCACAACAGGAACGTGCTGATGGCCGCAAGACGTATCGTGAGGGAAGTCTCGGTCCCCTTCGTCGCCGGGAACATCGGAACCTCAAGGGCGGTTGAGGACACCATAGCCGTGGTGGAGCGGGTGGACGGTTTCAGGGTGGGCATAGGCTCGGGCTCCACCTGCATTACGAGTGAGGTGACGAAGGCCGGGGCCCCCACACTCTACGCTGTGGCCCAGGCGGCGGATGCTCTGCGCCGGCTTAATCTACGTATACCTATCATCGCCGATGGGGGGATCAGGACGCCGGGAGACGCGGCCCTCGCCCTCGCCGCCGGGGCATCGTCCGTGATGATGGGGCTCGTATTCGCGGGATGCACGGAGTCGGCCGGCAGGATCGTCGAGGTGGGGGGGCGACAGTACAAGGCCCATAGGGGCATGGGTAGCGCCTCGGCCCGGCAAGTGAGATTTGCGGCGGACAGATATGCGGCCTCCCCTAAGGGGATCTCGGAGGGGGTGGAGGGGTTGGTGCCCCATCTAGGACCCCTGGCAAAGGTGGTGGCGGAATGGGAGGAGGGGCTGAAGGCCGCCCTCGGTTATGCGGGGGCTAAGAGCCTGGAGGAGCTGTGGGAGAAAGCACAGTTCGCCATGGTCTCACCGGCAGGTCTAGCCGAGTTGGGGCCCCACGGAATACTTCTGGAGGGTGAGGAGGGGGCTTGAAGGAGAAGGGCTGGATAGCTGTACTCGACTTTGGCTCCCAGTATTCACACCTGGTGGTGAGGAGGGTGAGGGAATGCGGAGCCTACGCGGAGCTGGTCCGCCATGACGCTGACCCCGGCCAACTACAGGGGGTGAGGGGGTTGATCCTCACAGGGGGGCCGGCCCACGTATATGAGGCCTCCGCTCCTCACCCCCATCCGAATATCCTGCGGGTGAAGCTGCCAATCCTGGGGATATGCTACGGCCATCAGATAATCGCGAAGCTTCTCAACGGCAGGGTCGAGAGGGGGAGCAGGAGGGAGTACGGCAGAGCCCTCCTCTACAACAAGGGGGGGTTTCTGCTCTCCGGACTTCCGCCAAAGTTTCATGTCTGGATGAGCCACTGGGACCAGGTGGTCCAGCCCCCCGAGGGCTTCACGGTAACCGCCAGCACCGAGGCCTGTCCAGTGGCCGTAATGGAGAACGGCGAGATGAAGATCTACACCACCCAGTTCCATCCAGAAGTGGCCCACACGGAGTTCGGCGAGGAGATAATTCGGCGCTTCGTCCAGGATGTATGCGGCCTCCACCACACATGGTCTATTCAGGACTATATCGAGGAGGCCGTTTCCGAAATAAGGCGGGCTGTCGGCGGGGGAAAGGTCCTCTGCGCCGTGAGCGGGGGCGTCGATTCAACCACCACCGCCGTCCTGGTTCACAGGGCGGTGGGAGCGAACCTCACATGCATCTTCGTGAACACGGGGCTGCTGAGGGAGGGCGAAGATGCCGAGGTAGTGGACGTGCTACGTAAGCAGTTCGGTATCAACGTCCTCTATGTCGATGCATCCTCCCGCTTCCTCGCGAAGCTGAAAGGTGTCAGAGATCCGGAGGCCAAGAGGAAGATCATCGGCGAGGAATTCGTCCGGGTCTTCGAGGAGGAGGCGGAAAGGCACGGGGGATTCGAGTTCCTGGCGCAGGGCACCCTCTATCCCGATGTGATAGAGAGCGCCGCCGCGGGGGGCCCTGCCTCCCTGATCAAGTCACACCATAATGTGGCGGGATTGCCGGGGGATATGCGGTTCAAGATCGTCGAGCCCCTGAAGTACCTCTATAAGGATGAGGTGAGGGCCCTGGCGACCTCTTTAGGTATACCGGCCAGCGTGGTGAGGAGGCATCCCTTCCCGGGACCTGGGCTGGCGGTGAGGATCATAGGCGAAGTCACGGAGGAGAAGCTTGCCATATGCCGGAGGGCCTCGAAGATCGTGGAGGAGGAGCTGGAGAAGGCCGGGCTCTACGAGAGAGTCTGGCAGGCCTTCGCCGTGGTGGGCGACGATATGGCTACCGGTGTCAAGGGAGATGCCAGGGAGCTGGGCCACATCGTTATCATAAGAATCGTGGAGTCCAGCGATGCGATGACCGCCACCTGGGCTCGGGTAGACCATGAGCTGCTGGATAGGATGGCGAGGAGAATAACATCGGAGGTGGACGGTGTGAGCTGGGTGGCCTACGCGATAACCGATAAGCCCCCCTCCACCATAGAGCCCCAGTGAAACCCGCATAGGTGCGGGTCGGCCGATACCTATGCTTTCCCAGGCCCGGATGGACCCACCCTGAGGCCCAGAAGGGCGGCCAGCCTCCTCACCTCCTCATCACTGAGCCAGGGAGTCTTCAGGTACTCGAAGAGCTCCTCATCAGTCATACCGATACGCCTCCCCTCCTTGATGCTGTACGAATAGGCTTCGATCTCCGTTGGCCTCTCCACATAGCTGAACCTCTCGTCGTAGAGTGGCCGGCCCTCCAGATACTGCTTCACGTGTACCAGCTCGTGCACGATGTCCAGGTATATATCTCGCAGATCCCCCGTCTCCAGATAGTGGGCGCTGATCAGTAGATGGCCGTCCTTCTCGCTCACGGACATAAACCCCCAGGGCGATGAGTAAAACTCCACCATCAGGTTGTCTAGAACCTCCTCCGTCCTCTCCTTGAAGATCTCCCTGACGGAGGGCACCTTGTCAAAGTTCTGGAAGAAATCGGTAAACCGGTGAAGGGCGATGGGCGCACTCCTCCTTATCCTGACCCCCTGAAAATCCTCATAGAGGGGCGTATCCCTCACCCTCGGGAAGCCAACGGTCTAGGTCCGCTCTTAACATGCCAAAGGCTTGTGAGGCGAAAGTGATGGGAAAAGTCCCAAGGTCACCTTCCACACCCTATGCTGAGATCTCAGCCCTTCCCTCACTAGCCACCTTATTATATGCTTAGGCCTCTTAAGAGCCTCCCGCAGCAGCGAGACTCGTAGCATCCGCTAAACCTCCCTGTACAGTGAAATAAAAAGTCTGAGTTTTGGGTTAGATGTTTAGGTTTCTCCTCTAGTCCTCTCCAGCTCCGCCAGTCTCGCCTTCCTTACCCTCCTTACCCTTGGAGGGCTCCTTCGCCTTGCTCGCAGCGATGATGTCATCAATCCTTAGTATCATGCCTGCGGCCTCTGTGGCGGACTTCACCACCTGCTCCTTCACCGCCAGGGGCTCCAGCACATTCTTAGCAAACATATCCGTCACCTTCCCCTCCTTAACATCTACACCGGCCCAGATCTTGCCCTGGCTCTGCTGAGCCCTCAGCTCCACCTGTATGTCTATCGGGTCGAGACCCGCATTCTCCGCCAGCGTCAACGGCAGCTGCTCCAGCGCCTCGGCGAACTTCTGGGCTGCCAGCTGCTCCCTACCCGAAAGCGTCGCAGCCCACTCCCTCACCCTCATGGCCGCCGCGGCCTCGGGGGCGCCTCCTCCGGCTACGATCTTGGGATATTCGAGGACGTCCTTGGTCACCATTAGGGCATCGTGCACGCTCCTCTCGACCTCGTCCACAATCCTCTGGGTCCCGCCCCTGATCAGGATGGTGACCGACTTCGGGTTCTTGCAGCCCTCGATGAAGACCCACTTATCCTCCTCCAGCTTCCTCTCCTCCACCAGCTGGGCCTCGCCCAGGTCCTGGGGGGAGAAGTCCTCGAGATTGGTGATGATCCTACCGCCAGTAGCCCTGCCCAGCTTCTCCATGTCGCTCTGCTTAACCCTCCTGACCGCCAGGATGCCCGCCTTAGCCAGGTAGTGCTGCGCCACATCGTCGATCCCCTTCTGGCATATGACCACGTTGGCACCCACGCTCCGAATCTTGTCCACCATGGCCTTGAGCATCTTACTCTCCTCCTCCAGGAAGAGCTTGATCTGCTCCGGGCTGTTGATGTTTATCTTGGCGTCGAACTCCGTCTTCTCAATCTCGAGGGGCGCGTTGATCAAGGCGATCTTGGCGCCCTCAACCCTCTTAGGCATCCCCGGATGGACGACCTCCTTATCCAGGACGATGCCCGATATTAGCCGGGTATCCCTCACCGAGCCTCCAGGCTTCTTCTCCACCTTCACATTGTCCACGTCGACTTTGTAGCTGCCATCGGGCATTTTCTCGGCGACTTGGAGGAGGGCCTTCACCACCAGCCCCGCGAGCCACTCCGACTCCCTGGACACAAACTTGGTCTCCATGGCTGTAAGTGCCACCCTCTTGAGCCACTCTTCATCGTCGGGCTTCACCTCGATGGCGAGGCTCCTAAGCACCTCGAGGGCCTTATCCGCGGCCTTCCTGTACCCGTCCACGATGATGGTGGGGTGCACATCCTTCTCGATGAGCTCCTCCGCCCTCTCCAGCAGAGCGCCCGCCAGCACCACCACGCTGGTGGTTCCATCCCCCACCTCATTATCGGTCGTCTTCGCAACCTCCACCATCATCTTGGCCGCCGGATGCTGCACATCGATCTCCTTCAGAATCGTCGCCCCGTCGTTGGTGATGGTTACATCCCCCAGCGAGTCCACCAGCATTTTATCCATGCCCCTCGGGCCCAGGCTGGATCGTACCACCTCGGCGATGAGGCGCGCCGCCAGGAAATTGTTCCGCTGGGCCTCTCTACCCCTGGTCTCCGAAGTGCCCTCCTTGAGGATGAGCACGGGTTGGCCGGTAGATGTTACTGCAGGGACGGCTGTCGCCACGTTACTCTCACCTCAGAAGCGGTTCAGCGGCCGCCTCGATGCAATATAAAAGTTTTCCCCCGAGCCCCTGCTACCCTTAGGGAGCGGCTAGGTGTGATGCGGAGAATAGGGATAGATAAGTTAGGGTCCGGGACCTTGTCTCGGCAAAATAAGGGGTTATGCGTGCGCAGAGGGTGACGTAGGGGTTGGGAGAAAGCTGGCAAAGGTGTTGTAGCCGAAGAGAAGGCTAGACTATTTGATTGAGGTGGTCTTCGACGAAGCCATGAAGAACCTATTGGTCGAGTTGGGGTTAGAAATGTGTAAGGATCACTTGAAGATGGCTGGGGATGGCGGACTACATCCACGGCGAGCGATGCCTATATTGGGCCCCGCCGGCCTCCGAAAACTGAGGAATCCACGAAACCCAGCGTTTTAAAAATAGATGAAGAGGGGCTGGTTCTCTTTGGGCGCGTCGCCGTTGGAGGCCACCTTCACCCATGGAGACTACGCTAGGTACCCATTTCTACCTAAATATGAGGAGCTGTTGAGGACAGCGCCCAGCTTCGCCTCCCCCGAGTTTCAAAAGATCCTGACCTATGCCAGGGAGAGGATCGCGCAGGCCGCTAGGGGGGTGATAAGCCAGCCTCTCCCCGAAGACGACTGGGCTTGGGCCCTCTCATTCTATGTGGCCGGGCTGGCGATCCGCTTCGCCGGTAATCCCCTCCTGCTCAACCGCTTCGCCAGGCTCGAAGCTGAGAGAAGCCGGTCGCACTTCGAGCGGGAGCTGGGCATTCAACAGCTGCTGCCCTCGATGCTTACAATAGTAAATCACCTCTTTAAACTGGATGTGAGGTATGAGGGCCCCGACAAGCTGAGCTGCGGCCTCATGAGATACCTGGAAGCCCTAGCCAGCAGCCCCACGGTGCCACCGCGAATGAAGCTCTCCAACCGGCTGGTCGACCGGGGCCGCGTATACATGAATAGGCAGGAGCTCGCCCTCCTGGTGAGGGGTAGATGGTACAGCCTCATCCTGAGCAGGCTCAGCGGCATCCAGGCCTTCGGTGAAGCACCAGGGGAGTTGCAGCCCCTGATCCAATACGCCAGGGAGGTGGGGGAATCTCTGGCCCCAAAAGCCAGGGCCCGGCTGGCGGCCAGCGCCAAGTACGAATACATAGAGGAGCTACTCCAGAAGCCCGTGGTCGATGGACGTCATAGACTGGTCTGGCTGGTGCTTACACCATACCTGGTGAATGTGAAGGGGCTGGAGGTGGAGGAAGCCGTGGCGGTCACCGTCGACTACCTGAAGCGCTGCGGTTGGGGTGAAAGCAGGCTGGAGAGATTCGTCAGATACCACGCCCAGCGGGCGAAAAGGATCGGTCTCAAACCCCCTAGGCTTGAGACCATCCAGAAGAGGGATCCCCAGCTATATCAACTCATCATAGGGGCACAGCCCGGCTAGGATGGGGCCGACCGCAGGATGGCCACCGCATTCTTCGCGATGGCCTCGGCCATCTCTCGGGTCCCGGCACTCCCACCGAGGTCGTAGGTTACATGTTTACCCTCGGCCACCACCCTCTCCACGGCAAGCCAGATGGCCTGGGCATGTCTCTGGAAGCCGAGATACTCCAGCATCATGGCTCCGGCGAGGATTGTGGCTGTCGGGTTCACCCTGTTCTGCCCCTTGTACTTGGGGGCACTCCCGTGGGCTGGCTCAAACATCGCGTAGCTGTCCCCGTAGTTTCCGGAGGGGACCATCCCGATGCTGGCCACCAGCCCCGATGCCTCCTCCGATATTATATCCATGAAGAGGTTGCTGCTTAATAGGATGTTTTGGTTGAAGCGCTGGGGATTCTTTATCAGCTGCTGGGCGAAGTTGTCGATAAAGTAGTTCTCCCAGGCTATGGAGGGGAACTCCTGGGCGACCGCCCGCACGCTCTCGAGAAACAGGCCATCGGTCTCCTTCAGTATATTGGCCTTGGTTATAACTATCACCTTCCTCCACCCCTTGCTCTCAGCGAGTCTGAAGGCGTACCGGGCTACCCGCTCCGAGGCGCTCCTCGTGATCTTCCTCATGGCCACGGCCACATCGGGTGAGAGCCGGAACTCTAGCCCGGAGTAGAGGTCCTCGGTGGCCTCCCTAACACAGATGAACTCCACCGGCCCCAGAGGCGCCGGCGTCCCGGGAAGGGTGCGTATGGGCCTGACATTGGCGTAAAGGTTGAATCTCTGCCTTATGCTCACGGCTACACTTCTGGGTGTCCCGGGTTCCGCCGGTGTGGTGGTGGGGCCCTTCAGGCAGGCCGCACTCTTCTCCAGCACCGCCCAGGTTTCATCAGGTATCAGGGAGCTTCCCCCGTGCCTCTCCCAGTATTCGAGGCCGGCCTCACATGGCACAAACTCTATGGGCACATCTATCGCCCTGAGCACCGAGAGCGCCGCATCTACAAGCTCCGGACCCACACCATCACCGCGAATAAGAGCCACCCTCACCGACACGGCGGGCGGAAACCGCCTATACTAGTTAAAGGTGTGGTTATCGCAGAATCCGAAACCCTTTAGGCTCCCCCCTCGGCCTCTCCCATTCGACCGTGACGGACTCCACCACGGCGCCGGGAGGGCCAACCTTGCACCACTCGATCAGCTCCCGAACAGCCTCCTCCTCACCCTCGAAGACAGCCTCGACCCTCCCATCGGGCAGGTTCCTCACCCACCCATCAACACCCAGCCTCTCAGCCCGCCTCTGGGTGTTAGCCCGATAAAACACACCCTGAACAAGCCCCTTTACAAGTACATGGGCCCTGACGACCCCCAACCCCACCCGAAGCTGGAAGCCTAACGGCCCCCTAAAAGCTTCTCCCACACCTGCTTCCACGAAACCCTCGTGAAGCCTGGTATGGTAGATCCGCCGCTGGTGGCGTTCAAAAACACCTTCTTGGAGACCCTGGCCACCTCCCCCAGGACGGTCTTGGTGGTGAGGAGCCTGTACCCGGCCTCCTCGGGAGGCCTCCTCCCCATGCTGGAGTACTCCCCGATGCCCCCCTCTAGGTCCATACCTCCCAGAATGACCGGGTTGGCACAGGCCGAGACGGCGAGGCAGACCGCCCTGTCACCATCCATAATCCCCCCCAGATTTGCCAGAGGCCTCGGCCCCTCCACCTGACACGTGCCCAGGACGGGCCTCAGCAGGGGGACCAGCCTCTCCAGAAGCTCCAAATTATCGCCGTGTGCATGGACCACGAAGAGGGAGCCAAGCTCCCTCGCCTTCACCAGGCACTCCTCCCGGCCATCCAGGTCGGAGACCACAACGCTCGGCACGAGCCCCGCCTCCAGCAGCGCGCAGGCCGCCCCATCGGCCGCAACGATGCTGCAGGCCCTATCCAGCCCATAGGTTCTGATGGCCTCTACATCTCTGACCAGCGATGGGCCGGCCCCCAGCACAATACAGGGCCGGCCGTGCAGCTCCGATTCGACCAGCGATGGCCTCGAGCATCCCTTCAACATCCTCCCCAGCATTCTGGCGGCCGCCCTATCCATCTCATGATCCCAGCGAAGCCTGGCCGAAACCTCTCGATAGAGCCTGGCATGCACCTTGAGTGGTAGGGCAGGCCGCAACAAGGAGGGTTGGCGCATGGAGGGCTGAGCCGGGGATATATTCATGGCCCCCTCCTCCTCAAAGTTGAGGACCGTCTGCCAGCATGGGTCTGGTTGGTGGAGAGGGAGGTAGAAGGCGGTCGAGCCCTGGAGTCTAACCCCTTCATGCTGTTCGCCTCTGGGCCGGTCGGGCCTGGATGGGAGAACATGGCCCTTTCAGGTGCCGCCATGGGGGTACACACCCAGGCCATCCTATCGGCCCTCATCCCGCCTACCCCGGGTTCTGATTAGGTGCCGGGCCTGGTCTATGGTGATGGGGGCCTGGACCTGGCTAAGCACCCATAACATGTTCCGGGCCTCTCACGGGCCCTGGCATATATCCACTATCCGGGTCTCGGCCCGGCTCTTTATCCCGCAGGTGCCGCCGCACCACCAATACCTGGCCTGCCTCCTTAGGTAGGTTGGGAAGAAGTGGTGGCTTTGGGGGCATCTAACGATTTGCAGGGTCACCGTTACTCATCCCCGTAGGACCCCTCAAACCCGTGTGGACGAGGTGTCACCTTGTCAGCGTGTATCTTGACTTCGTGGTCAGATGCGAGCATGTTGCGAGCCATTCGTCGAAGCCGAGTCGGTGGGCTATATATGGGCCCCCTGGATGGTTGTGGGCGATGGAGAGACTGGAGCACGACATCGCCGTCGTGGGCGGCGGTGCAGCGGGACTCCGAGCGGCCATCGAGGCCGCCAGCATCGGCGAGGGGCTGAGCGTGGCAGTGATCTCCAAGGTATACCCCATGCGGAGCCACACGGTTTCAGCCGAAGGGGGGGCGGCGGCCGTCCTGAGAGAATATGATAGCTTCGACCTCCACGCCATGGACACCGTAAAAGGAAGCGACTATCTCGCTGACCAAGACGCTGTGGAGGTCTTTGTGAGGGAATGCCCCAGGGAGATCATCCAACTGGAACACTGGGGATGCCCCTGGAGCCGGGAGCCCGATGGGAGGATCGCCGTCCGAGCCTTCGGAGGGATGAGCGTCAAGAGGACATGCTTCGCCGCGGACAAGACGGGGTTTCACTTGCTCCACACCCTGTTCCAGCACTCCATGAAGTATCCTAACATCATACGCTATGATGAATGGTTCGTAACATCGCTGATTACTGAGGATGGCAGGGTGAAGGGCCTCACGGCCCTGGACATGAGGACGGGGGAGCTCGCCTTCATATCGGCCGCAGCCGTGGTTATAGCCACCGGTGGGGCGGGGAGGCTTTACAGGTTCACCACAAACGCTGCGATCAAGACGGGCGATGGGATGGCGCTGGCGAACCGCGCGGGGGCGCCCCTGAAGGATATGGAGTTCATCCAGTTCCATCCCACGGCGCTACCGGGTACGGGCATCCTGATAACCGAGGCCGCCCGGGGTGAAGGGGGGTATCTCATCAACAACAGGGGGGAGAGGTTTCTTAAGAGGTATGTGCCTGAGAAGATGGAGCTGGGGCCCAGAGATATACTCTCCAGGGCCATAATCACCGAAATCCGTGAGGGTAGGGGTTTCGAGGGGCCCTATGGCAGCTATGTCCTGCTGGACCTTAGACATCTGGGGAAGGAAGTCATCGAGAGAAGGCTGCCCTTCGTCCGAGAGCTCGCCACCCATTACATAGGGATAGACCCTGTGCACGAACCCATCCCCGTCAGGCCCGCCGTGCACTACACCATGGGTGGGATCCACACCGACATCGACGGGCAGACACCCGTCGCCGGCCTCTACGCCTGCGGAGAGGCCGCCTGCGTAAGCGTTAACGGAGCCAACAGGCTGGGGTCCAACTCACTCTCCGAATGCCTCGTCTTCGGCAGAAGGGCTGGGGCCGCCGCGGCCCGATACGCACTCCACCACAAGGAGAAGAAGGCCACATCAAACCCCGTTGCCCAGTATTGGAGGGCCGAGGAGGAGAGGGTCTACAGCTACCTGAGGAGGGAGAGGTCGGAGCAGAGGGTCTCCGGCATCCGGAGGCAGCTGCAGGACCTCATGGAGGACCATGTGGGGATATTCAGGAGCGAGGAGGGGCTGATGCGGGCCTCCAGCGAGATTCGCAAGCTACGGGATGCCCTCCACGGGGCGGCGGTGGATGATAAGAGCCGGGTCTTCAACACCGAGCTGACGGCAGCCCTCGAACTGGATTTCATGCTCACCGTGGCCGAGGCCGTGGTCCAATCCGCCCTCGCGAGGCGTGAATCGAGGGGGGCCCATTACAGAGTGGACTATCCGAAGAGGGACGACGAGCACTTCCTGCACCACCAGCTCTCCTACTACACCCCCGAGGGGCCGAGGCTGGAAAGCCTGGGCGTGTCCATAACCAGGTGGCAGCCCGCGGAGCGGAGGTACTAGGTGAAGGGAAATGGGTGGGGGCATGGGGACCGTTAGGATTCGTGTGAAGCGGTACCAGCCCGAGGGGGGTGCCAAGTCCTACTACCAGGAATACGAGGTTCCATACACAAGGGGAATGGTGGTGCTGGACGCCTTAAACTACATCAAGGACAACCTGGACGGCTCCTTGACCTACCGCTGGTCATGCCGGATGGGTATATGCGGCAGCTGCGGCGCCCTCGTGAACGGCGTACCCAGGCTCACCTGCGCCACCTTCCTCTCATCCCTACGACAGCCCGTAACGGTGGAGCCGCTGAACAACTTTCCAGTGATCAAGGACCTGGTGGTCAACATCGATGACTTCATGGAGAAACTGGTGAGAATCCAGCCCTGGATCGTCAGGGAGAGGGAGAGGCCTATCGAAGAGGGTGAGTACCGGCAGACCCCCGAAGAGATGGAGAGGTACCATCAGTTCAGCCTCTGCATCAACTGTGGGCTCTGCTACGCCGCCTGCCCCGTTTACGCGGCCGACAAGGGGTTCATCGGCCCCGCGGCTGCAGCCCTCGGCTACCGCTACTACCTGGACAGTAGGGACGAGGGGGGGAGCAGGAGGCTCGAGATACTGACGGAGGGCGCCGGGGCCTACGACTGCACCTTCGTGGGCGAATGCTCCGCCGTCTGTCCCAAGGGCGTCGACCCCGCACTGGCCCTCCAGAGAATCAAGCTTGAAAGCGCCATGAATATCCTGTCGGGCCTCCTACCGAGGAGGGTGGTGGGGAGGCCGAAATGAGTGGGAGGCGGGTGGAAGCATCCCCCTCCAGGTTCTGGTGGCTGAGGAGGCCGAAATATATAGCCATACTTCTCAGGGAGGCATCCTCCATCTTCATCCTCCTCTACGTAATCATCTATCTGCAGCTCCTGAGCCAGCTTGCGGGGGGTGGCCCGGCCTACCAGGCGTTCCTCAAAGCCCTGGCCTCGCCCCCCCTCATGGCCTTAAGCCTGGTCATCCTCGCCTTCGCCCTATACCACTCCATCACGTGGTTCATGCTAGTCCCCAAGGTTCAGCCGCTTAGGGTTGGAGGGCTTAGGGTCGTGGGTATGTGGGCCCTGGCCTTAAATCTCCTGCTTCTAATCATAGCATCCACGCTGGTTATCGCACTCATCCTTGACCCCTCCCTTATCCCCCTTAGGGGGTGAGGCGGGTGCCAAGCAGGCATCAGGCCTTCGAAGCCATTGACTGGCTCCTCTTCGCCGCCGGAGGGACGCTTTCAGCATTCCTCCTGCCAGCCCACATTCTGGTAACAGTGGTGTTGGCGCCCCTAGGATTTTCCCAGGCAGTGCCGCCGGGCCTACTGGGCGTCCATACATTGATCCCCCCGATACTTGTGAGGGTTTACCTGTTCATCGTCCTGGGGGGCGCCGCCTGGCACGCAATGCACAGGATACGCTTCATGCTCATGGGCCTGGGCATGGCCCATCACAGAAGCCTCTTGGCTGGCCTGGTAATCCTGGTCCTCACCGTAATCCTGGCCATCGCCTTCGATCTACTCTTTCTAACCCCTCCCCATCGCGAATAAGTGCTATACGATCCGGCTAGAGTTTGCCCTCAGCCACAAGCCTGTTGATGTACTCTGCCATGTAGTGCCCGGTGAGGACCACGTTCACCTCCTTGACCCCCTCCAGCTTCGACAAACGCTCTTTGATGTCTTGGGAGATCTGGAGGGCGAAGAAGGCCGGGCAGTAGGGGGTGGTGGCGTGGTACTGGACCTCCACACGCCCATCCTCGTGAACCTCCACCTTATCGACAAGATTCAACTCCATGATGGAGACATTAATCTCGGGGTCCACTATCTTGGCCAGCTCAACCTCTATCTGATACTTGTCCACGGGCATGACGCATCGACAGCACTGATACCTCGAATTTAAAGTCTACCTCGAGCGATCTGCAGGCGTTATTGGGCTAAAGGGGACTCACTACCAGTCGCTGGAGTGCATCCGGTTAAAGAAGACCCCGGAGGCCCATGGGTTCAGTAACCCTAGACCCAAGGCTCTCCAACCACCTAAACCCTTTTTTGGAGATGGTCCATCTAAGGGGGCGGTGGCGGCGCCGTTGGGTGGTTGCTGGGTGCGAAGCCTCTGATCTCCCCCAAACATTGAGGACTGGCCATCCCGCAAGGGGGGTGGGTGAAGGGCGTTATGCAGGGTAGTTTCAAGCCAAGGCTGGAGGGGGACGTTTGGGACCCCCGCATGGAAGCGGAAATCAGGGCTTTATGGGAGAAGGAGAACCTCTATGCCGTAGACCCTAAGGCGGAGAGGCTATACACCATAGACACACCCCCTCCATACACATCCGGAAGGCCGTGGCACATAGGCGCTGTAGCCCAGTACGCCATGATCGACATGATCGCGAGGACGGGTAGGATGCTGGGCAGGCCCGTCTACTTCCCGGTGGGGATGGATAGAAACGGCATTCAGGTGGAGTACTTTGTTGAGAGGGAGCTGGGCATCAGCGTCGGCACCACCCCGAGGGAGAGGTTCATCGAGGCCTGCAGGGCGCTGCTGGATAGGCTGGAGGAGGAGATGGTCGATATACTTAAGAAGATCGGATTCTCAGCCGACTTTGAAAACCTGTACCACACCGACTCCCCAGATTACCGGTCCTTCACCCAGGCCACGTTCATCCAGCTCTGGAAGCAGGGCCTCATCTATGAAGCCACCAGGCCCAACAGCTACTGCCCGAGGTGCACCACCACCCTCGCAGACCCAGACATAGAATACGAGATGAAACCCACCGACCTCGTCTACATCCGCTTCTGGCTCCCAGAGAGCAACGCCCACCTAACCATAGCAACCACCAGACCCGAGCTGCTCAGCTCCTGCCAGGCGGTGATCGTCTCACCCGGCGACCAGCGATACACACACCTGCATGGGGTGAAGGTGAGGGTGCCCATCTTCGGACAGACAGTCACGATCTGGCCCCATCCAGCCGCAAGGCCGGACTTCGGAACAGGGGCCGCCATGATCTGCAGCTACGGCGACCTGACCGACGTGCAGATCTTTCGGGAGCTGCGGCTGCCGGAGGCCATCTCCATCGATGAGAGGGGGAGGATGACCGAGAGGGCGGGCCCCCTCGCGGGCTTGACCGTATCCGAGGCCCGCCAGAAGGCCATCGAGGAGCTGGAAGCGATGGGGCTCGTCGAGAAGGTGGAGAGGATCATGCACAGAACACCGGTCCATGAGCGCTGCTCAACACCCATAGAGATCATACCCATGAAAGAATACTACCTCAAACAGCTGGACTTCAAGGATGAGGTCAGGAGGCTCTCCCAAAGGATCCGTTTTCTCCCCGAGAGGCATCGGCAACGGCTCCACGACTGGATCGACAGCATAACCATAGACTGGCCCATCTCTAGGAGGCGGTACTACGGAACCGAGATACCACTCTGGTACTGCGCCAACTGCCACGAAACCATCCTGCCCCCGCCCGGGCCCTACTACCGGCCGTGGGCGGAGCCCCCGCCCATAGAGAGGTGCCCGAGGTGTGGCGGTGGGGAGTTTGTGGGGGAGGAGAGAACCTTCGACACCTGGGTCGACTCCAGCGTCTCGGCCCTCTATATCGCCAGGTTCGGGCGAGACCCGGTCTGGTTCAAGAAGACCTACCCCTCCTGGACAAGGCCGCAGGGCTACGACATCATTAGAACCTGGCTATACTACAGCATCCTCCGCTGCTACCAGCTGACGGGGAAAGCCCCCTGGAGGAACGCCTGGATCTCCGGGATGGGCCTGGACGAGAGGGGCGAGAAGATGAGTAAGAGCAGGGGCAATGTGATAGACCCATGGCCCATCGTGGCGAAGTACGGCGCGGACACCTTCAGGTTCTGGGCGGCGTCCGAGGCCAACGTGGGCGAAGACTTCAGGTGCTCGGAGGCCAGGATAGCGGGGGCGAAGAAATTCCTCAGCAAGCTCTGGAATGTGGCGAGGTTCATATCCCAGTTCCCACAACCCCAGGAATCGGAGACACCACCGGGCGTAAAATGGCTCCAACCGGCCGACAGATGGATCCTGGCAGAGCTCTCCCGGCTAACCAGCAGGTGCCGCAGGGGCTACTTGGAGCTCAACTTCTACATCCCCGCCACCAACATACGGGAGTTTCTCTGGAACCTCTTCGCACCCCATTATATCGAGATGGTGAAGCGGCGCGCCTACATGGAGGGATTTTCGGAGGCGGAGGCGAGGGCAGCCTGGTACACCCTCCACACAGCCCTCCAACAGATCCTCAAGCTCCTGGCCCCCATAACACCCTTCATCACCGACCGGCTGTGGCGCGACCTCTACGGGCCTCGAAGCATACACCTGGAGAGGCTGCCAAAGCCCCGGTGGCCCACAACATACACTTCCAAGACCGGAAAGATCGTCGAGTTCAACAGCCTGGTCTGGAAGACCAAGAAGAGTAGGGGGCTCCCCCTGACCGCCCCCATATCCATCGAAATCCCACGGGAGCTCAAGGCCTTCTCAAAGGACCTGGTGGCTATGCACCGGATAGAGCCCATCCCCAAACACAGCTGAAATAGGCCAAAGGATTTTAAAAAAGCCAGGTATACATCGTGGGAGCGTAGGTGGCGCTGAAAGAGCGGCTCCTCCTCAGGGTCGCCAGGAGGTGGATCGCGGGCGACTCCCGGACCGATGCGCTGAAGGCGGCCGCGGAGGCCAACAGGCTGGGCCTGGGGGCCATCATCAACTATTTGGGTGAGGGGTATCACGATCTAAAGGACATCGACGATTCCCTTAATGAATACATGGCGCTCCTGGAGGATATCGAGAGGGGAGGGTTGAGGGCCTGCATATCGGTCAAGCCCACCCAGCTCGGGCTGGCCTTGGGCCCCCAGCACTACATGGAGAGGATCGAGAGGATCGCGGAGCTCGCCAGTAGGAAGAATCTGTTTGTCTGGATAGATATGGAGGGCTCCAACTACACTCAGAGCACCCTGAGCACCTACGCCGAGATCCATGAAAGGTTCAAAAACACGGGGGTGGCCATCCAGGCCAATCTCCACAGAACCTACCAGGACGTGCTCGACCTCCTACCCATAAGGCCCCGCTTCAGGCTTACAAAGGGCGCATACCGGGAGCCGGAGCACATCGCGTACCGGAGCCGGAAAGCCGTAAGGGAGAACTTCAAGCGCATAATGAAGCTGCTCTTCGAGAACAACGCCGAGTTCGCCATAGCCACCCACGACGAGAAGCTCATAGACCTGGCGCTGCAGTGGCACAGCCAATACTCGGCTAAGATCGAGTTTCAGATGCTGAGGGGGATTAGAGGTGAGTTGAAGGTGAAGCTGGCGGCCCAGGGATACCAGGTCTGGGAATACATCCCCTACGGCTCTAGATGGTGGCATTACTCCATGAGAAGGATACGGGAGCACCCCAGCAACCTCCTCCTCCTGCTGCGCTCCCTCTTCAGCGAATAACAGAGGGCATCCATCGCCGATAAGGCCCTCAAACACCAGGGGCGGGCGTTTTCTCCGATGGACACTCGCAGGCGAGGCACCATATATGAACGCCTCGATTTTATGGATGTGCGGAGGGTGGTGTGAGGGCTTCAGCCCAAAGCCCTCCAATAGCTGTAGGTTTCCCTCACATCCTATAGAGGTGCCTGCCGACGGCCAGCAGGAGTAGCAGCGCAATGGACTGGGCCGCTGCAGCGTAGGTGGCCGCCACGAGGATCGAAACCCGGCTATCCATGAAGGCCCCGAAGATCGCGCCGCTGGCCAGGTAGGCAAGCCCGTAGGCGGTGTTGAATATTCCGTAGGCCCGACCCCTCGATGCTGGAGGCGACAGGTCTGCCACGGCTGCCCTGTATATGGACTCCTGCATCCCCAGCACCGCGCCGTACACCCCAGCCGCGGCCCAAACGCCCAGGAGACCCCCCTCCCAGAGCAGCAGTACGGGTGGAAGCACCGATAGGGCGAAGGGGGCCAGCAGAACCCTAACGCCAGCCCTGTCATAGCCGAGGCCTGAGAGCAGGGCCATGGGCGCATCAACCCCCTGGATGACGAAAAAGAGCGCCGGCACCAGCCACTGCTGGTGAACCGGCTGCAGCAGCTCGGATGCCCTGAAGAGTATGAGAGAGGCAGGTATCAACCCCACCGTGTTGAAAGCCACGGCCAAGACGTATATGTAGAAGGGCCTGCCCAGGGCGTCTCCCCCCATACCCCTCGTTCCACCCCTCAGATGCACCTCGCTCCCCACCAGCCTGTACGTGTAGCCTAGGACGAGGAGCAGTCCGGCGAAGGGTATGAAGAGGAGGGTGAACACGCTCGAATAGCTATTCCCTGTGTTGAGCATCGCGAAGGCGACGGTTAAAGGACCTAGGGCTGCGCCGGCCTGATCCAGGAGTTCATGGACCCCAAAGGCCTTCCCCACCCCCAAACCCCTACTCACCACCGAAAGTATCACGTCCCTCGAGGGGGTCCTCAAGGCCTTCCCCAGCCTCTCCAGCACCACCAGCACAGCCGCCAGCTGCCAGCTGGATGTGAAGGCCAGCAGGGGGATGGCGATGATAAGACCATACCCTATGGCCACGAAGAGCCAGTATGCCCTGGTGGTGTCTGCCAGGAATCCGCTGACGAGCCTCATCACATACCCCAAGAATTCTCCGAAGCCGGTGACCAGGCCTACGATGAGCGCCGAGGCCCCGAGATAGTTGAGGTAGTCGGGTATAACGCCCCTCCCCCCTTCATAGACAAGGTCGCCCATCAGGCTGACCAGTCCAAGCAGGATGATCGGGGCATAGGCCCCCCTCAACAACCATCCGGAGGAGGGCCCCTCAATGCCCCCCGATTTCAACCCCCATAAAGCCGGTGGAACAGGTATAAGGGGTTGTTCTTCGGCTGCATGAAGATCCACATCCCCTTAGCGGCAGACCCGGGTGCTCCATAGGACACGGAACATTCATGCCCAGAGGGTTTTCTCTGAGATGGAGAGAGGGTAATCTGAATAGCCTGCGGGCCATGTTTAACGATACGTGGCCTCGACTACTCCAGCCCACCCGCAGCCGGCTCGGTGCTTACACCGAGGCACCCAGTTAATGGTTTAAAGCTGGCGTGGATGCTTGAGGACCGGGCCCGTAGCCTAGCTTGGATAGGGCGCCACGGGTCTTACCGCGCAGGCCTGCGGACCGCGGGCGGTTAGCTGGCGGTCGTGGGTTCGAGTCCCACCGGGCCCGCCTTCTCATCTGCATTTAGGTTTTTTAGAACCGAAACCCTTCTAAATGACCACCTGGAGGCCACATCCGGTCTGCGTCCAGGTACGGAGACCAGGCTTGAGCCTAAAAGGGGAAGTTTCATTACCACCTGAAGTAGTATCTCCGAGGATTTGAGGGGGGCTGTCTAGGAGGAGGTGGGGAAGAGAGAGCTGGAGCGCTTAGAGAAGAGCCTGGATGAGTTGGGTGGCGTATTCGAGAAGATCGATGTTGAGGAGATTACGAGGCTGATAAGAGAGGATAGGGAGAGCGGGTGAACATCCCTACCATATTTATTCGATCCCTCCTCCCTAGTCCACGCCTTGAGGCTTAAGGGCTAGGCGTCTTTGCCGGGAGCTATGTTCAGGGATTGACCGTGTATGGGGTGTTGAACGTCTTGTGGAAGGAGGCCTATGTTTTGTTGTCGGTAAGCTTAGACGAGCTACCGGCATAAGTTACCAAATCTTACCCGAGGATGCCCCTCTTACGGCTCAGCGATAGGCTGGCAGCGCGACCCTCTCGGTGGGCTTGCCCTCCTTGGAGGCCCTGACCTTCCGTATGGCCTCTTCGAAGTGTCGCGGTGTGACCACCGCCTCCTCGACGTGCTTCTTCGCCTCCTCCGGGTCTGGATACCTGGCCAGATACTCCTGAAGCACCATGGAGAGCGCCGTATTCACCACGGCCGCGATGTCCGCGCCGCTGAAGCCCTCCGTCTGCTCCACCAGCTGCTCGATCCTGACATCCTTGGAAAGGGGCTTCCCCTTCAGGTGTATCTGGAAGATCTGTGTCCTCCCATTCTTATCGGGGAGGGGGACATGGACCAGCTTGTCGAATCTGCCCGCCCTCAGCAGAGCCGGGTCCACCATGTCGATCCTATTGGTGGCCGCGATGACCACCACACCTGAGAGGGGCTGGATGCCGTCCATCTCGGTGAGCAACTGTGAGACAACCCTCTCCGTCACCATGCTGTCACCCCCCATACCCCTGATGGGGGCTATGGAGTCTATTTCATCGAAGAATATGATGCATGGCGAGGCCTGGCGTGCCCTCCTGAACACCTCCCTTATTCCACGCTCGGACTCACCCACCCACTTGCTGAGCAGCTCCGGCCCGCGCACGCTGATGAAGTTGGCCTCGCTCTCCGTCGCCACGGCCTTGGCCAGCAAGGTCTTCCCCGTCCCCGGCGGGCCGTATAGCAAGATGCCCTTCGGCATGTTGTAGCCCAGCCTCTTATAGATCTCGGGGTACTTCAGGGGCCACTCCACCGCCTCCCTCAGCTCCACCTTGACATTCTCCAGGTCGCCTATGTCGCTCCAGTGGACCTCCGGCGTCTCCAGGTACACCTCCCTCATGGCGGTGGGTGTGATCTCCTTCAAGGCCTGCTCAAAGTCCGCCATGGTCACCACGAGGCGGTTCAGGACCTCCGGAGGTATCCTCTCATCCTCCAGCCTCAGCTCAGGGAGCATCCTCCTCAGGGCCTTCATCGCCGCCTCCTTGCAGAGGTACTCCAGGTCGGCGCCCACGAAGCCGTGGGTCACCGAGGCAAGCTTCTCCAGGTCCACATCCGGGCTCAGGGGCATGTTTCTGGTGTGGATCTGTAGGATTTCATGCCTCCCCTTCCTATCAGGCACCCTGATCTCCACCTCCCGGTCGAACCTGCCGGGCCTTCGCAGGGCAGGGTCGATGGCGTTGGGCCTGTTGGTGTTGTGGAGCAGAATGGGGCTCTCGCCTCCAAAGAAGGCTTCGCCTTCCGCCCCGCAGATGTCGTAGACGTATCCGTCGAAGGGCAGTCTTCTTATCGATTTTATGATCGCCCTCTTTTGGGCCAGCCTCTTTCTTATCGGTGTCGTGGTGAAGGGGTTGTTTGTCTTCCCGAATCCCAGTCGGTATGCCGTGGTCTCCTTCTGCACCACTTCACCAGCTATGACCCGACCGGCCTTAACTTTGAACGAGCTGAGGTAGGTCTTTATGCCATGCATCCTGCAGAGCCAGTTGAGCTCGAGTGCGAGCTGCTTGCTTACGGTGGTGATCTCCAGCCGGCCGCTCCTGGGATCGTTGTAGCCATCGCCCCTCGCCAGACCCCTGAGGAACTCTAAGAATATCTCCCTCGGCATCTCGAAGGCAAATGAGGGCAGATGCTTTGTTTCAGCGTTGTGGCCGAAGAGGTCTCTGAAGAGACGGGCTATGGGAGCCCTATCATAGTGGAGTGAGTACGCCTTCCCGTGCTCCCTCTCCATGGAGGGTGTGAGGTTGAAGACTTCCTTCATGATGGATTTCACGTCCTCCACGTAGCCCCTCTCTTTCACGCTAAAGGTGAAGGTCAGCTCCTTGGTGGATGACGAGCCCTCGGCGGCGTAGTAGCCGAAGAGCCTACTCAACCGGGGAGATAGCGTGACATGTGTGGGAATACCCTGCTCCAGCCAGCGTACGGCATCGGGCTTGGCGCCGCCATTTCTCCACCTGCCTACAGTGCTGGGGTTGACCCCTGCTTCGAGGGCGATGAGGTAGGACTGCCCACCTCGGCCACCCACCTCCACAAGCCTCACCGCCCTTTCGTAGGCCTGCGCAACCGCGCCGCTGTAGAGCTCGAAGGTTGGTAAGGGCTTTGGTCCGAAGCTGTGGGCCCGCACCTCGACCAGGTCCCTACGCCCCCTGTTTACCTTCAATGGTAGGTCCACCAAGACGTCTCCAACCTTGAGCTCATCAACTCGCTTGGCCTCGATCCCGTGGCGCGTTCTCACGAACACGGAGTGGTTGCCGGTGGTCCTGATCCTACCCCCGATATACTCGATCTCGAATATCTCCTTCACCCTATGTCTGAAGACGGACCTGAAGGGCTGGAACCTGCTGCCACCGAAGAACAGGTACCTTCTGAACCTGGGGTTGGCCGACCTCTTCGGGTTTAACCCCAGGACCTCGTATCCGTCCACCCTCTTCTCGACGCCCTCCTCACCCTCCGAGTAGAAGGTGTCGACGAACTCCCCGATGGGCGTGAGCCTGATGTTCCCCCACCGATCCTTTACCAGTATGGGCGTATCGCCCGTAACACTCGCCGCTATGACTATGACTTTTCCCCTACCTTCGAGCCCATCCATCAGTGTGAGGAGCTGGCTGACCACCCTCCTCTCCACCTCCCCGGTCACCTCGTCGCGCTTGGGGGCGATGGAGTCGATTTCGTCGATGAAGATGATGGTGGGGGACTTCTCCTTGGCCTCCTTGAAGAGCTCCCTGAGGCGGGCCTCCGACTCACCGTAGAACTTGCTCATGATCTCGGGGCCCGATATGCTGATGAAGTGGGCATTACTCTCGTTGGCGACGGCCTTGGCCAGCAAGGTCTTCCCCGTCCCCGGCGGGCCGTATAGCAGGACCCCCTTCGGCGGCTCGATGCCCAGCCTCTCGAAGAGCTCGGGGTGCCTGAGGGGTAGCTCCACCATCTCCCTGATCTTCTGAATCTCCTCCTTCAGCCCCCCTATGTCCTCATAGGTGATGTGGGGGACGGCCCTGAGGGCCTCCCCCCTCTCAGCGATGACAAACACCGTCCTCTGCGTGATGAGTACCGCCTCCGCCGGCGGGCTGATGGAGGTGACCTGGAAGGTGAGCCTCCCGCCGAAGTAAGGCACCATCACATTGTCGCCCTTCGTCACAGGTATGCTGTCCAGGGCGTCCGCGAGGTAGCGCTCATCGACCGGCGGGATGGCCTCGAGGGGTGCCACCACCACCTTCTCAGCCGGGGGCGCCCTGATCTTCCTGACGGTCACCACATCCCCGATGGCGACACCGGCGTTGTTTCGGGTTATGCCATCCACACGTATGATATGGCGGCCCTCATCCGAGGGGTAGAGGGGTAGGCTCTTGGCCACCGTCCTCCTCTTACCCTTTATCTCCAGCACGTCTCCCGTGGAGGCGTCCAGGGCATCCATGGTTTCATAGTCGATGCGGGCGACGCCTCTCCCCACATCCCTGGTGTAGGCCTCCAGTACCCTGAGGGTTACGGTGGGCTGGGTGGACATTCTACTCTACCCTGACAGGCGTGAACTCCCCACCCTCTTCCCCTTTAAGCTTTAGGTTCACTTCAAGGACGCCGTTCAGAAACCTCGCGCTCGCCGAGCGGGGCTCCACGGCCCTCTTCAGCCTGACGTGGGCCCTATACTTCCTCTCGCCCGTGGTGGCCTCGAGTCGGAGGTACTCGGTGGATGCGTCGAGCCTGATATCCTCCTTCTCGATACCCGGGAGCTCCAGGACCACCCTGAGCTCCCCCCTGGCCTCATCCACCACTTGCTCATACACGGGGACCCTGTACTCGCCCCTAACCGTCAGGTCGCCGAAGGTCCTGAGCTCAGGCCTGTCGCCGCTAAGCCCGAAGGTGAAGCCGAAGACCATGGGTCTCTCCCGAATCCTCTCCGCATGCGCCTTCATCTCCATCACCATCTCCTCGATGTCCCTCCCCACCCTCTTCAACGTCTCATTCATCTCATTCAGCAGCTCGTCCACGATCCTGTCGAGGTCCATCAAACACGGCAGGCCACCCGCGCCGGATAAGCTTTACAAGAGCCAAGCCGTGGTGAGGGCAGCTGGCTGGGCGTGTCCGATGAGCCGCCTCCTAAAACGTCTGCTGGAGGGGGTCCTGAGCCCGGAGGAGTTAGCGGAGGTCATAGCCTCATTCGACATAATAGGGGACATCGCGGTAATCAAGGTACCGGATTGCCTGCTGCCCAAGGCCCCCATCATAGCGGAGAGACTCCTATCACACCTGAAGTATATCAAGAGCGTCTATAGGCAGTCCGCACCCGTATCCGGCAGATTCAGGGTGAGGGGGCTGGAGTACCTGGCTGGGGAGCCGCGAACCACCACCCTCCACAGGGAATATGGATGCATATACAAGGTGGATATCGCCAAGGTCTTCTTTACACCCAGGCTCGCCACTGAAAGGAGCAGGGTTGCCGGCCTCGTCCGGGAGGGGGAGGTGGTGGCGAACCTCTTCGCGGGCGTGGGGCCCTTCTCCATCCTGATCGCAAAGAGGAGGGGGGGTGTCGTGGTCCACAGCATCGAGGCCAACCCGGAGGCATACAACCTTATGCTCGAAAACATATCCCTGAATAAGGTGGAGGGGCGGGTCATCCCATACCTGGGCGATGCGGGGGAGATAGCTGGGCAGATCGCCAACACGGCGGACCGGGTGCTGATGCCCCACCCCGAGGAGTCGGAGGCTTTTATCGAGGCAGCCCTCGAGGTCGTCAAGCCCCCGGCCGGTATAATCCACTACTACACCTTCACCAGAAGGACGCCCTGGGAGGAGGCGCAGATACTTCAGTCCAAGATACCCCACCCCACCCGCATCAGCCTAGCCCGGAGGGTCAGGGAGATAGGGCCTGGGGTAAGCGAGGTGGTGGTAGACCTGGAGGTGTCCAAGGCCTGAGCCGCCAGCGAGTTTCGCCCGCCTCACCCGGCTGGGGAGCCGCAGCTGTGGCAGAACCTGGCAGACTCCCTAAGCCTGGTCCCACAGGAGTGGCAGAATCTGGGTTGAGGAGACCCACCCACCGAAGCCGGCCCAGTAGGCTGAGGGGCTTGGGCGGGTCCCGCCGATGGTGCCCTCCCATACACGTCATAGGCAAAGAAGGCGCTGAGGGCTATGAGGGGGGCTAGCAGAAGGAGGACCGATGTCAACGTGACACCGGGCAAAATCAGAGAGTAGAGAAAGTACATCATCATGTGGGCGAACACCGCCAGCCCGTAATGTCTACCCCTACCGGCCCATAGATGGCCGAGCCCCCACACCAGGAAGCTTAAGGCCGCTGCCAAGCCCCGACCGGCCGCCAAATCAGCTCACCAGGCACACCCCCTCTATATAATATAGGGCTGTCGCGGGCTCCGCCGGCATCCCTCACCTCCGAGGAGGGGTGGCGCCCGCATCAGCCCAGGGTTGCGGGTAACCTTCAGCCACTACCGGTGGGTGGTTAAATATCGCGGCCCCACCAAACCTCGATGAGGAGAGCCGGCCGTAGAGGGATATCGAGTATCTACTCCGCCGCCCTCACCTTCATCATCGCCACATCGCTCCTCTCGGCCGCCTGGAGCATAGTGAGCTGGCAGGCCCATTACCTCTCCACCAAGCAGAAAGTGGTGGAGCTGGAAGCGCAGAGAGGGCTGGAGAGAGTGGAGGTGGGGCTGGAGGGAAACACTCTCACCCTCCACAATGCCGGAACACTTCCAGCCAGGATCTCCCATATGGTCCTGCTCGAGGGGGATGCCGTCAGGGTATTCCGATCCGATATCCTGCTCGCACCCCGCGAATCCAGAACCATCACATTAACCCAGCCCTACACCGGCGTGATTCTGGTGACACGTATGGGAAACACCTTCTCATCACAGACCCGTGAGGGGGTCGCCGTGGTCACCTTCGACGCCATCGGAATCCCCCCGAGCCTCGCCGGACAGCCCATCCTCGTAGTCGACGGTGTCCCGTATAACTACACCCAGCTCCCCCAGACATTCACCTGGCAGCCCGGCTCCAGGCACAACTTTACCTTCACCAGAGGCATCTACCTGGGCCCGGAGACAAGGGTGGGGTGGTCGACCACAAGGGGCCTCGTAAACCAGAGGGAGGGTCAGATCACGGCCTACAGGACTGGTAGTGTAATCGCCGAATACAGGACGCAGTACAGGCTGGGCCTCTCGGATGCCAGCATGGCCTCCATATCTCCCAGCTCGCCCACCAACGATGGGTGGTACGATGCGGGGACAACCGTCCAGGCCACGGTGCCCTACACCATACCCCTCACCCAGGATACCAGGAAGAGCCTCACCTCCTACACCCTCGATGGGTACACGGTACCCGTCCCCAGGAGAGGCTCCGGCAGCTTCACCCTGAGCATCACGATGGACCGGCCGAGGAGCCTATCCTTCACATACACCACCCAGTACCGGGTGGGTGTGGAGGCGAGTGTGGTCGAGGCTGGACCGATACCGCCGGCGACAGGATACTACAGGTACACCCCCAACCTGGTGGTGAACGGGGGCTTCGAGTCCGGCCTATCACCCTGGGCCTGCGTGGGCAGCACCTACGCGAGTGGGTGCGGCTTCAACGGAGGGGCCGGCATCACCACGAGCCCCGTCCGCACGGGGGCCTACTCGGCCTACACGGTACAGGGCTGGGTGTGTAGCGGAGGGGGCTGCTATAGCTACTTCGTGGGTCTGGCCCAGGCCATCCCCACACAGACCACCGGCATCCGCCTCGCCGGATGGATCTACGTCGATGCCTACAGCACCAATGTGAACATCTACGTGTGGTCCTTCCAGGCCTCCCCCTGCACCCCCCAGCCGGTGCCCACCACCCTATCCCCCCTGGCCAGCTGGCGGAGCCCCTCCACCCAATGGCAGGCCTTCGAGTACACGATAACCCTGCCCACCACGGGGTGCGTGGAGGTCGTCTTCCAGAACACCTCGAGGGATGCATCCGGGTACCCCGTGGCGGCCTACATCGATGACGTGTCCATCACACCCACGAGTCCCGTGGAGGGGCAGGTATACACGGTCGATAACATGTACAGGGCGCTGGGTGGTGGGGTGGAGTATCATAGGCGCCTCGAATACCTCTTCCCAGAAGGCGCGGTGGGTAGGATGCTCTCCCTCCCCCTACCGCCCAACCACTCCCTGAAACAGGTCTACTCACAACAGGGGCCTCTACCGAGCACAGCCTACCTTTTGAGCGGCGGTGTGCTCTACATACCGGAGGAGACCATAAGGGTGTACGGCTCCAGCTACCTGGTGGTGACGTGGAGGGGCGGCTCCTACGGCGTGGCGCTTCAGGATTCGCCCACGGGCGACGGATGGTACGATGAGGGGGCCAGGATCTGGATCTCATCGAGACAGCAGGGCGCCTATGTCTTCTCTCAGTGGGCCGCGGACCCGGCCCTATACGTGGAGTCTCCCACCTCTCCAGAGACCTACGCCGTGATAGGGGGCCCCGGCAGGATCACCGCCCGGTTCACTGTGGAGCCTTAGAGGGTTCTCCAGCCCGCAGCCTGGCTGCAGCTTTTGGCTGTCTAGGCACCCCCCTTCTCCTCCGAACCGGCTTCTGCCCGGCCCGCCAGCTTTCCAGAACTCTTTGCAGGAGCTTCAAGCCATACTCGTAGTCCTCGTATGTGGGGGTGTCGGAGAGGCGGGCCCTGCACCGGGCCTTCGCGGCCTCCAACACAATGTTTACGGGGTAGGGGTGCAACGCGGCCGTTGCAGCGGCCTGGGAGAGGAGGCCCCGGGCCGCCTCCTCCACGGCGGGGGGCGGGGGCATTACACGCACCTTCACGAGGCGGGCCGCCGACAGATATCGTGGGAGCCTCTCGTCCCCGGCCAGGGCCCTGGAGGCCTTCAGCATCTCATAGGCCTCCTCGCCGGACGGCTCCCGCACATGGAGCCTGAGGGGAAACTTGGATAGCAGCCTCCCCACCCTGGATGGGGCTTCGGGGATATACGCGTCAGCCCCGGCGACGGCGATCACCCTGGCCGGGAGCACGTATTCCACGCTCTGGCCCTTGACGGGTAGGGTGACCCTACCCCTCCTCACGGCCTCCCCTATCACAAGGGCCTCCTCCCCTGTGCAGTGCTCCAGCCCCTCCACGAAGACCACACCCCCGCTGGAGAAGACCTCCGCCAGCTCACCGGCCCTCATGTGCCCCCCGCAGTGGAGGTGCACGTAGGGCACGGCCCGCTCCAGGGCCCTGAGGAGGAGGGAGGAGACCACGAAGCCCCGCTCGATGAGCGCGAGGTGCAGCTCATCCGAGAGGAGGGTCACCAGGGTGAGCTCCGCGGCCAGGGCGGCATCCCCCCCAACCTCCCCCGGGATGAACCAGGAGAGGACCTCCTCGAGGGAGGCGGGTTTCTCCAGGGGCCTCGGGGAGGCGCTCCTCGATGAGCGCAGGTAGGCCCCGTAGAGCCGCGCATTCATCTTGTACTCCAGCCAGGGGCCGAGGCTTAGGGGCTCGTCAAGCCTCCTCCTATAGGTGATCTGGTAGAGGTCGTCGGATACCTTCACATCCTCCTCCACGTATTGGTGGAAGACTCCCAGCCTGGAGGCTACCGCCTTGAGCGTCAAATCCCTGTCATACAGCCTCTGGGCCTCGACGACGATGAACTCGCCCACCTCCACCCTCCTCACGACCGTGTCGGCGATGAGGGCGCGGGCGGAGTTCACCCAACGGGGAAACTCCTCGCCGTAGGCCTTGAACTTCGGGTCGTAGGGGTTGACCCGGGCCAGGTCCAGATAGGTCTCGATCCCCTGGCTCCGCAGCGCCATGAGCTGGGCCTGGCTGACCCCCGGGATGCTTAGGGGGTCGGTGGGCTTCACCGCCATCCCCGGCTCCCCAGGGCACCCATGATCTCGGCGTGGAGCGCGGGTCCTGAGGCGGCTATCACTGTGAAGCGGGAGTGGACGTCCAGCCCGCCGGTGATGGGGTGGCCGCGGTGATCCGTCACCACACCGCCCGCCTCCTGAACTATGATGCAGGCGGCGGCGATGTCCACGGCGCGGATCCTACCCCTAATGTCCACATGGGCGTCCAGGCCCCCGGCGGCGACCAGCGAGATCTCGAAGGCGTTCGCACCCAGGTGGCGGACGCCCTTCGCCCTGGCCACCAGAGGAGCCAACCTGGCCACATCATCCTCACCGACGCCGCAGAAATCAACACCTATTATCGCCTCCCCTAGACTGCTATGTTTAACTATCCTCAGCGCCTCCTCACCCTCGAAGGCCCCCCCACCCCTGACCGCATGGAACATCCTCCCCGATGTATGCTCGAGGACCACCCCCACGGATACATCCTCGAACCTGGGTGTTGGGGATGCGGCCAGGGATGTGCAGTAGGATCCGATCCTCCGCACCGCATTCCTCGACCCGTCCAGCGCGTCAACCACGAGATACATGCCCCCGCCATTCACATCCACCAAACCCGCCTCCTCAAACAGGATGGTGAAGCCCATGCCCGAATCCCTGCACACCCTGAGCACCGCCTCCTCCGCATCCCTGTCCACCGCGAGGGTTACGTCGCCGCCGGCGCCCCGGCCCAGGGGCACCCAGCCACCCCCGGCCAGCGAGGCGCGAACCACCCCATGGACCTCCCTGGCGGCCCTCACGAGAAGCTCGCGGACCCTATGGGGGGGATAACCCGAGCCCACGGGGGGCGTGGTGGAAGGACCCCATAAATACCTGAGTCATCCGGCGCAGGGCCCACTCAAAGCCCCAGGATGTACAGGAGGTAGGCCGCAAAATATCCTAGGCCGAGGTAGGAGGCTGTGGGAACCCCGTACTCCACCTCCACCTGAAGCCCCCCGGGGCCGGCACCCCTCCCCCTCACAAACCTCTCGACCTCATCGCGGGCGGCATTCACATCCCCTGGGAGGGGGATGGCGCCATCCCCAGCCAGGATGCGGCGGGGGATCCACCTCGGCTCCCTCAGAAACACCTCCATGGGGACCAGGATCTTCCTACCCACCCACCCCCTCCTCCACAGATAGCCGAGGTGGGCCGCCGTCAGGACCGCGGCAAACATCCCCTCCCGGAGGGGGGCCCGGGGGTCCGGCGTCACGGCGAGGAAGGCCAGGGCTATGGCATCCCCCTCCCCCAGCATCCCCAACCTGGCCATCCAGTATCCGGTGAGCCCCAGGACGGCAAGCCTCAGGGTGAGAAGGGGCCATAGATGGAGGTTGAGGGTGTAGAGGGCGATGGCGCCGGCTATCCCAGGAAGCCAGACCCAGTCGTAGACGGCCCTCATCCGCACATCCATATAGGCGGCCATCAACAGGGAGGCCGAGACCAGGAGGCCGGGGAGCCACTCCAACAGAGAAGCCAGAGGGGTGGAGGCTTTAAGCACAAACGGTCTTCCCCTGGTTCAGCGGAGGGGGCGGAATAAATTCAGTCCCGGAGAGCCGCGGCCTCTCCATAGACGTGCTTGGGCACCAAAGTTGCCTGGCGTTCACCGAGGGGTTTTTTAAGCCCGGCCAGTGCTTTAACGTTGACGGTGGCGAAGCTCTACCGCGGCCTGTCCAGGGCCTGGCCGCTGGAGCCACCCGCCAACCTCACAGCCTGGCTGGAGAGGCCCCTGGAGATGGCGGCCATGGGGGTGGGCCCACCCACCTTCGCCAAATCCCTCCTCCTGCTCGCAGCCCTGAGCATGGCCGGCCTAGCCCTCCTCATACTCCACCCCACGCCAGCCCCCATACAGATGCTGGCGGCCGCGGGGCTCCTCACAACCCCACTACTACCCCTGATACACCTGCGCATAGCCATAGCCGACAGGGGGAGGTCTTCCGAAGACGAGCTCCCCTTCCTCATACTGCTGGCCGCCGTCCTTTCACCATACGGTGTATACGCCCTGCCCCGTGCCCTCGAGATCGTCGCCACCATGGGTCGAAGGCTCTTTCCAAGGACATGCAGGGAGGCCCTGCTGGAGGCCTGTGAGAGGTGCTTCAAGACGGCCAACCCCCTGGCATCCCTCACCAACATCTCGAGGCGCCATCCCAGCGGGCTGTGGAGGGTCTTCACGGAGGGCTATGTATCCCTATGCCTGAAGGGGGGCGATGTCGCGGCATACCTCACGGAGCAGCTGGGGGCCTCGCTGGACCGGCTCAGGGAGCGATGGCAGGGCCTGGCCCGGAAGACCGCGGAGCTGGTGGAGGTCAGCGGGATCGTGCTGGCCCTTACACCCACCATGGCGGCCATGACCATGTTCGTCTACCCGGCGGAGGAAGCCGTCAACATGCTTCACACACTCATCCTGGCCCTCCCCGTGATCACGGCACTCATGATAGCCCTCTTCGGGCTCATCCAGCCGGCCAGGTATAACAGGACCCCCAGGATCCCCCTGCTCCTCCTGGCGGCTACAACCGCCCCGCTGGCCATCTGGCTATCGCGAAGCCTGGGGCCGGCATCGGCCCTGCTGGGCGCCAGCCTGATAGGGCTCATGGCCTCGGCCCCCATCTCGGAGAGGGCCCTGCTCAAGATGAGGGAGGGGGAGGCCCAGCTCTGCCGGCTACTCCGGGACCTCCGAGACCTCCTCCACATCGGATTCTCACCCCTGGAGGCCTTGAGAAGGCTCGAACCCAGAAGCTACCCCGCCCTGGCCCGGCAGCTGTCCCAATCCCACCTGCGGCTCGAGGCGGGCATACCCCCCTCCAGGGCCCTCCAGGTGAGCCACCCCTCCTGGTTCGTCAGGGTTTGCTTCTTCACCCTCGGCATCGCCTGCGAGAGCGGCGGGGGGCCCTCGGAGATCCACATACTCGCATCCTTCGCCGAGAGGTTTGAGGAGGCCAAGAGGGCCATCGCCCGGGAGTCGGCCGGTGCGTCCGCCATCGCCGTGGCCATGCCCTTCCTATCCGCCTTCGGGCTCACCACCCTCTCCTCCATAGCCGAGCAGGCCACATCCCTCATATCGGGCCTCAGGGACATCGGGAGCCTCAACCCCCGACAGGTCCTGGCCTGGGCAAACCTCGCCTCCGTGGAATCCTCCATCCTGATGGGGTTCGTCCTCTCCAAGACCACCTTCGGGACCATCTCGAGCCTCCTCTACCCCCTCATCCTAGCCGGCAGCGCCGCCCTGGCCTCGTTCACATTCGGCCTCATGGGGGTTTAAATACCTCTGCCCGGTGCAGCTTCGATGAGGGCCATATCACCCTTCGTATCCACCATCATCCTGATAGCCGCCACCTTCCTGATCGGGGGGTTCCTCTTCACCCAGTTCCAGGGCTTCGTGAACAGGTACATCACCCAGCCCTCCCTCGAGTTCACGGGCTTCGTCGCCGTGCCCGACAGCGGCAGCATAACGGCCTCCATCAAGAACACGGGCAACGTGCCCCTCACCATAACGGAGGTGAAGCTCTTCATCAACGGGGTGGCCGTGTCGGTCACCACCAATCCACCTATAAGCACCAGCCCCCTCACCCTGCAGCCGGGCAAGGCCGCCACCATCAGCATCACCGCCGCCCAGACCATCAGGGTGGGCGACACCATCAGCCTCGTGGTGGTCAGCGACCAGGTCACGAAGGGCTTCACGGCACCCGTAACCTAGGGGGGCGCCGTTGCGGAGGAGATCCCTCTCAGAGCTCTCGGGGGCCGCCGTCCTCGCCGCCGTAACCATAGGCCTGGGCTCCCTGCTCGCCTCCCACCTCGCCAGCTACATCACCTCCACCCAGTCGCTCCTCAACGCCGGCTATAGGAGGGCCGCGGAGGCCGAGGGCCAGCTACTCGCACTCACATACCTGTGGAGCAACGCCACCCACACCAACCTCCTCCTCTACAACTATGGGTGGCGCGGAATCACCATTCAGAGCCTCTACCTCGACGGCCAACCCTTGGGCGAGTGGGCCGCCGACAGGGCTTTGATCGAGCCCGGGGAGATGGCGCAGCTGACCATCAAGGGGCACGGCCTGAAGCTGGTGGTGGTGACGGAGCTGGGCAGGGCGATAGCCCTCAGCCTGGCACCCACCATACCATGAGGGGCGCCATGGGGGTGGGGGGAGGGGAGGCCCCCGACGCCACCATGCAGAGGGTGAGGCCCATACCCTTCAACCCCCCGGGGTCCGCCAGGATCATCCACTTCTACGAGGTCCCCCTGGAGGTGGGCGGTATGAGGACCGGGCATATGGTCTTTATCCTGGAGGATGGGGGTAGGGGGCTCTATTACGTGAGGGAGCCGAATGCCGATCCGGGGCTGCTGGGGAGGCTCTCATCCATCATCGATGATCTGACCAGGTATGGGATGGTGGAGTACTGGGAGCTTCAAAATCCCATCCAGGCCATCCTGGGGAGGATGGGGCGGTTGGAGGGGAGGGCCCAGGCCGCCCTCCTCTACTACGCACACCGGAGCATCGTCGGGTACGGCCTGCTGGAGCCCCTGTTGAGGGACCCGGAGGTGGAGGATATTTCCTGTGAGGGTGTGGGGAGGCCCATCAAGGTCTGGCATCGCCGCTTCAACCAGTATGAGTGGCTCGAGACCAACGTCAGCTTCGACTCGAAGGATGAGCTGGACGCCCTGGTGGCGAAGATGGCCTACCGGGCAGGCCGGGCCATATCCACCTCCACCCCCCTCCTCGACGCCCACCTCCCCGAGGGCCACAGGGTCAGCGCCAGCTGGCAGAGCGAGGTCTCACCCCACGGCTCCTCCTTCACCGTGAGGAAGTTTCGGGAGGGCTCCTACACCATAACGGAGCTGTTCAGCCTGGGCACCATCAGCCCCGAGCTGGCCGCCTACCTATGGACCATCATGGACCTGAAGGGCTTCACCATCATCGCGGGTGTCACCGCATCGGGGAAGACCACCCTCCTGAACGCCCTGGCCACCCTCCTAAACCCCAACTGTAAGATCGTGAGTATAGAGGATGTGAGGGAGCTGCAGCTGCCCCACACGGGCTGGAAGCCCCTGGTGACGAGGCCCATGGGGCTGGGATCACCCCACAACATAGACATGGAGCTCCTGACCAGGTTCGCCCTGAGGGAGCGGCCCGACTACATCATACTGGGGGAGGGTAGGGGGGTGGAGGTGAGAACCCTCTTCCAGAGCGCGGCCACAGGCCATGGGGTCACCACCACCTTCCACGCACCCAACCCGGAGGGGTTCGCGGCCCGCATCACATCCCCACCCATCTCCCTGGAGAGGGGGATGCTCAGCCTCATAGACTGCGTGGTCTTCATCGAGAAGGTGAGGGAGGGGGGGAAGCTCATCCGGCGGGTCACGTCCATGGGGGACTTCAGGGCGGGGGGATGGGGCTGGACCCACCGGTGGGACGGCGGCGGGTGGACCGCCAGCGAGTACCTCCACCAGGCCCTGAGGGAGAGGGGCGGCTCCCGCGGCATATCCCAACGGAGGCTGGAACACGCCCTGGAGGAGAGGTGCCGGTTCCTGGAGGAGCTCCAGAGGCGCAAGGTCTACGGCTACACGGAGCTCGCCGCGGAGCTCAGAAGATTCTACTCCGCCGCGCAGGCTCACATCTGACCGGCGCGGGCCCTCTGCCTCTCCAGGATAGCCACAACCCGCTCCACGGAGTCGGCCTCCTCCGGGCGCTTATCCAACCTGAGCCGCTTGATCCTCGGGAACCTCAGGGCGTAGCCGCTCTCATGCCTATCGCTCCTCTGGATGGAGTCGAAGGCCACCTCCACCACGATCTCGGGCCTCACCCAAACCCTGAACCCCTCATCCCTCACCACGGTCTCGCGGAGCCGCCTGGTCATCCAGAGGATCTCCTGGTCCGTGAGGCCCGTGTAGGCCTTCCCGATCACCTTCAGGGAACCCCCCTGCCAGACCGCGAAGATCAGGTCGCTGAGGAGCCCCGCCCTCTTGCCATGCCCATACTCCGCCCCCACCACGACGCAGTCCAGGGTGTCCAGCTCCCTCTTCAGCTTGACCCAGAGCTTCCCCCGCCTCCCCGGGGTGTAGGGGGAGTCCGGGTCCTTGACCATGAGGCCCTCATAACCCCCCGCCAGGGCTTCGGCGAAAAGCCTGTCCACCTCATCGGCCCCACCCACCCACCGGGGCTCCACCACCAGGACCGGCGGCTCAAACCCAAGCCCCTGTAGAATGGCCCTCCGCTCACGCAGGGGCCTGTCCACCAGCACGGAGCCGTCCAGGTAGAGAATATCATAGACGAAGTAGGCGATGGGGATCTGTTCAGCCAGCTCCCCCGGCTCCCTCCTCCTCAGCCTCCGCTGGAGGAGGGCGAAGGGGAGGGGGCGGCCGTCCCTGAACCCCACTATCTCACCGTCCAGGATGAATGAGTGCCGGTTCTTCGCGAGGGACCCGACCAGCTCCGGGAAGCTGGGGGCTTCATCCTCCATCCGCCTGGAGAAGATTCGCAGCTCCCCATCCCACCGGTGGGCCTGGGCCCGGACCCCGTCGTACTTGAACTCACATATGACGCGCTTACCGAAGTGTCTCATGATCTCCCCGGCGCTGGCCATGGGCTCCGCCAGCATGAAGCCCGCGGGGACGCCGGGGGTGAGGGGGAGCTCCCACACGCCCCTGGAGAGGCTCGCCGCCACCTCGCCCAGGTCCCCGTGGGCCAGGACCATCCTCCTCACAACCCCCCCATCCACCTTAAAGGCCCTGGCGAGGGCCTCCTCGATCATGCCCGCATCCACACCAACCCTCATCTCACCCGTGAACACCTTCACCAGGTACTTGGCCTCCAGCGGGCTGCACCTGGACAGGAGGCCCACCAGCAGCTGGAGCCTCAGCTTCGTGGACCCGCCCCCATCGGCCAAGGCCATCCTCCTGGCCGCCTCAGCCACATCCATCAGCGAAAGCTCCCCCGCCTCGAAGGGCTGGAACACCCTGCCCCTCTGGGCCGCGGCCTCCACCGCCTCCCCCAGGTCGCCGTGGGCCCGCAGCAGCTCCCCCAGCTCCCCCGGCTCCACCCGCCACACCGTCAACGCGGCCCTCCAGAGGGTGGAGAAGCCGACGGAGGGCTCCCTGCCCAGGGAGCGGGGCACCGGCCTCCCCCAGATCAGCCGGACCGCCGCCGCCAGCTCATCGCCCCGGAGGCGGGAGAGGTAGCTGGCCAGCTCCGAGACCTTCAGGTTCCTGCTCGATGTGGACCGGACCCTCTCCAGCAGCTGGGCCAGCGACCCGAAGCTCGTCAATCGGGGGTGAGGGGGCAGGTGAGCTCGTAGGCGTCCTCCCCATCCCTGTAGTAGCCGGGGATTCGGCGGGTGATCCGGAAGCCCAGCCGCTCATACAGCCTTATGGCGCCGGTATTCCCAACCCTCACCTCCAGGTATGCCTCTTCACAGCCCCTCCTCCTCATGGCCTCCAACGCCCCCCTCAGGAGCGCGGTGCCGATCCCCCTGTTCCTCTGCTCGGGCAGCACGGCCACGGATACTATATGCCCCCGGCGGGTGGGCTTGAGCCTCCTGAGGGAGAGGCCCCACTCCAGCCTACACATGATGTAGCCCACCACACGGCCATCCACCTGGGCCACCAGGAACCCCTCGGGGAACTGGAGGAGGAGGTCCACGTAGAACTCCCGTGAGTAGTTCTCGGGCAGCGTGGCCAGGTTGATGGAGGCCACGGCCGGGATGTCCTCCATCCCGCACATCCTGATCCTATAATCCCGGGGAGGGTTCTCCACCGCCTCTACCAAGGCCCCGCCCCAGGAGCGGCCCCACCCAAGCATAAACGTATTCTTCCCCCATCCCTGAGAGGCGCGCTCGAAAGCTGAAATAGCTCCCCCGGCCGGGTGGATGCAATGCTGGCCCTCCCCCAGGAGCTGGAGGAGCCCTTCAGCCTGGTCAAGCAGCACTTTACGGTGCTCGACTACTATGTGAGGCAGGAGGGGGGGCTCGAGGCCGCGGTGGCCCGCCCACCCAACCTGAAGGAGAGCTTCTACCAGCTCTCGCAGAAGCTGAAGGCCCGCGGGTGGCTGGCCTTCATCAGGGAGGAGGCGGGGGGCAGGCTCATCATGTACGTGGCGAGGATGCCCACCATCAGGACGTATCCCACGAGGACCGCCGTAATCCTGCTCACCATCACCCTAGGCCTAACCCTCATCGACGGATGGGTCCGTTGGGGAGCCCCCACCAGGGGCCTCGCCGACACCCTCTACTACGCCCTCGGCCTCCTGGGCATCCTGCTGGTCCACGAGGCGGGCCATAAGCTCGCCGCCAACCTGCACAAGACCAGAACCTCACCCCCCTACTTCATCCCCGGCATACCCGTGATAGCCCTGCCCACCTTCGGGGCCTTCATCGCCATGAAGGACCCGGTGATCAACCGAGACACCCTCTTCGACATAGCCATCGCCGGGCCCATCGCCGGGCTGGCGGCCACCATCCTGCTCAACATACCGGGGGTCTGGACGAGCCGGCTCGCCCCCGTGGAGGCCGTCCCGCCCGGAGCACCCACCCTGCGGGTGAGCATACTCCAGTACCTCATGTTCCTCCAGGCGGGGATGGTGAGGGAGGGCCATGTCATACTCATAGGTCCCCTGGCCTTCGCCGCCTACCTGGGCTTCATCATCACCTTCCTCAACCTGCTGCCCGCGTGGCAGCTGGACGGTGGGCACATGGCCAGAGCCGTCCTGGGACCCAGGCTTCACAGGACCCTCACCTTCGCCACCATCCTCTTCGCCCTGGCCATCGGCTTCTACGCCCTCGCCATCCTCCTCCTCTTCTTCGCACTCCAGAGGATAGAGGTTAGGCCCCTCGACGACGTATCCACCATATCCAAAAGCCGACGGATACTGTGGGTGGTGGTCGTAATCCTCGCCGTGCTGACCGCACCCCTCCTCTGACCAGCCGGCCTTCACTGGCTTCTCAGGGCCAGGCTGCCGGCCCGCGGGACCACCAGCACCCTACTCCGGGGTGTCATGTGCTCTGAGAGGGCCTTCGTCGCGGAGCCTCCGGCCTTCAGCCCCAACCGCCCCTCCACCCAGGCCCTGGGTAGGGTGGAGACCAGGGTTATGGAGAACCTCTCCCTGGCCCACTCCATGAGGAGCACATCCTCCAGCCCCTCGGAGTAGCCGCTGGTGCGGACCTGCCGGCTGTACACCCTCTCCTCCAGCCCCGGAGAGCCCAGCCCCTCCCCACACTCGGCAACCAGCACCACAGCCCCCCCAGGCCTAACCACGCCCACCACGTTCCAGAGGGCCCTCAGGGCGCCGGAGAGGGTGGAGTCCCACCTGCCACCCCCCGCGGAGACGAGGGCCAGGCGGGCGCCACCCTCAACCCTCAGGGTCCCGGCCTCCATGAGGAAGCGGGTGGCCCCGCGATGGGCCTCCGCCAGGGGGCCGTAGGATACGTGGGCCGGTATCGAACATACCTCCACCACCTCCACCGCCTGGATGTCGCCCAGCTTCTCGGCGACCTCGTCGGCCATCTTCCAGGCCTCCGTCTCCACACCCACCTGGGGGCCGTCCCTCAGGGCCTCCAGGTGCCCTTTGAGGGCCTGCCCGGAGCCCCTGAGAAGCTGGGCCACGGGGCCCTCCACACCGAAGAGGGGGTCGAACCGGGCCTCCCCCAGAACCACCAGGGGCTTCGGCCCGCCGGGGAGGGGGAGCTCAACCCCATCGACCCGGACGGCCTCCAGCGTCAGAGGCGCCCACCGATGGCCGTATGCATCGGCCCACCTCCTCGCCTTGGATTGGAGGCGCCGGGGGGCCATCACACGCCAACCCCTCCCCGCCATGGAGAGGAGCTCCCCCACCGGCTCCGAGTCGGAGAGCACCAGCACCGTGCCCTCCCTGCTGCCGAAGACCCCCGCCGCCTCCCTCAGAGCCTCCCCAGCTATGGGGTGAGGCTCCACCTGGGCCAGCATCATTATGTTCTCATGCCTCAGCTCCACCGCCACCTCCACGGCACCGTAGGGCAGCCAGATCTCGGGCACACCGGCGCCCCGGGGAGCCAGCCTTTAAAACACCGGGAGGCCTCGGAGGGCTATGCCCCAAGAGCCGCGGCTGCTGACAGAGTTCGCCAGGGCCCTCCTCAAGACGGGGGCCCTCCGGTTCGGCGCCTTCACCCTGGCCAGCGGGAGGCTCAGCAGCTACTACATCGACCTACGCCAGATCCCCAGCCTCCCCAGCGCCTACCACCTCACCACCCGCATCCTCCAGAGCATCCTGGAGGAGGAGATCGGAATCGAGAACTGCGATGTGATCGCCGGCATACCCACCTCGGGGCTCACCTTCGCCGCGGCGCTGGCCTTCAAGACCATGAAGCCGCTCATATATGTGAGGAGGGAGGCCAAGCCCTACGGCACCCAGAGGTGGGTTGAGGGGATACTCACCCCCGGCTCCTCCGTCACCATCGTCGACGACGTCATCACGGATGGGAGGTCGAAGCTGGAGGCCGTGAGGGCCATCAGGTCTGAGGGTGGGGAGGCCCGGCACGTGCTGGTGCTCATAGACAGGCTGGAGGGGGGGAGGGAGGCCCTGGCGGGGCAGGGGGTCCAACTCCACTCCTTCACCACCATCCTCGAGCTGGCGGAGCACCTGAAATCCCTGCAGCTGCTGGAGGAGGAGCAGTACAGGGCCATCCTGGCCCAGGTGGAAGGGCAGGGGTGAACCGGATGCTAGGGCGCGGGGGTTGGCGGGGCCCACCAGAGCCCCATCGAGTCCAGCGCCGCCTTCGCCGCTATCCTGGCCACGCGTATAGGCTCCGGCACCCCACCCTCGACCACAAACTTGTCCAGCACCCGCTTCGCCTCCCTCTCACTCATGCCCGCGGGCCTGGCGTAGACCAGGTGGCCCGTCTTCAGCCGAATAGACCTCCTCCGGCCCAGCTTCCTATACAGCTCCAGCTTGAGCTGCCAGCCCTCGGGGAACCGCTTCCTGATGATGGAGCCGATCCCCCTAGACTTTCTGTATGTGATGGATAGGGTTGGGACCCCCGTCTCGCCATAAATCCTGTCCACATCGATCACGTTATAGTAGCTGATGACAGCACCCCCCAGCATGATCACATTGATATCCCTCCGGTCCAGCGCCCTGTATATACGTAGGATGCCATCGGTGGCATCATCCCCACCGATGGTGGCGTAGCCGAAGCCCATGCCGTCGATCACCAGGTCACTTCTCATGACCACCCCGGCCAGCACGGACCTGCCCATGCCGCCGAGGCGGAAGCTCTCGGCCACACCCAGCGCCCTGATACCCTTCTTCTCGGGATGGATCACCAACGGGCCTAGGGGGAAGTAAAGCCCTTTAACCGCATCGCCACAGCCAGAGATGGAGGTTTGGGGGGTGCCGCGTTGTCCAAGGCCGCCCTCCTAGCCCTGGCATCCATACCCGAAGGGAGGTACGGCGAGGCGGAGTTCAAATCCCTCCTCCACCAAAAGATGGGGGGGAAACACGCCCACCTAATCCCCAGGCCGGTCAACCATGTGGTGGAGTGGACCCTGGATAACAGGGTCGCCGCCGCCGTCGAGGCCGTGAAGGCCGGTGCACACGTAGAGGAGGCGGCGAGGATTCTGGGCTGGAGGGCCTTCGAAGCCCTGGCCGAGGTGGTGTTCAGGGCCTGGGGGTACGAGACCATCCGAAACCTGCATCTGGGGCGTAGGGAGGTCGACATCCTGGCCAGGGGCGGCAATATAACCCTCGTCGTGGAGTGCAAGAGGTGGCGCAGGGCCGCCGGCGAAGCCACGCTGGCGGAGGTGGTGGAGGCTGTGAAGGGCAAGGCGGAGCTGCTTCGGAAGGGCATGGGGCCTGGGCGCACCACCATCCCCATGGTGGTGACGATGCAGAGATACCCCTCCAGGTTGGTCGATGGAGTCCCCATCGTCCCCATAGGGGCCCTCCAGAGCTTCCTACAAGACCTCCACCAACACATACATAGCCTGAGGGGGTGGCGGAGAGGAACCCACCGACCCTGAGGGCTCGAACCCCTAAACCCCTTTAAACCCGGATATCGGAATATCCAAGTGGCGGCGATGAACCCAGTCAGAGTTAAGCCGATTCACATGTCCATGGTTTCCATGGGCGTGTGAGATGAGCGAAAGGCATTGGATGAGCCGCCATCGTATAATAGCGGTCTCGGCGGGTTAAAGGAGGAAGGGTGAGGGTGCCATTGGAGGCCGGAGGCCTGGATCAAACAGGCGGGGCCTTCAACCCTATGCCGGTAAGAATGGCTATAGAGCTTCCAGACACCAGGCCCTCCTCCCTCTGCTTCACATACCCCCCATAGCCCAGAGCCGCGCTGGGCTCCACATGAAACCCCGCCCTGGCCAGCTCCCTGGTATACCTGACTATCTCCTCCTCTTCTAGGACCACGCACTCCCCACCCACCCTCCTCATCTCATCCACCATCTGCTCGAGCCTCGGAGGCCCATGGCTGGCGATGGCGTCGGCTATGCTCCGAGCCCCCTCGGGAACCCTGTAGGGCAGCCCCCTGAGCCGGTGGTAGAGGGGGGATACATTTCTCGGCTGCACCGCCACCAGCTTGGGCATCTGTCTGATGGCACCCGCCTCCAGCATCTCCCTGAAGCCATAGAGGAGGCCCAGGAGGATGGTGCCCACCGAGCAGGGGAAGTACACCCTGTCGGGCACGTCCCACTCGAACTGCTCCGCGATCTCGTAAGCCAGGGTCTTCATCCCCTCGATGAAGAAGGGGTTCCAGACATGGCCGAGATATACACCCTCAGCACCCTTGGCCAGCCTGGCCGCATGATCCCTCGGGCCCTCCACCACGACCACCTCAGCGCCATACGAGCGTATCTGCTCCAGCTTCCTCCCGCTGGTGCCCGATGGCACGTAGACCCTGATGGGTATGCCGGCCCTGGCGCAGTAGGCCGCCATGGAGGCCCCCGCGTTACCCGATGAGTCCTCGTTAACCCACCCCCGCGCCCCCGAAACCGCCAGGTGTGTGGTGACGGCCAGGCTGCTACCCCTATCCTTGAAGGAACCGGTGGGGTTTAGATAGTCAAGCTTTAGGTAGAGGGAGTCCCCAAGACGGGTGACCGGGGTGAGCCCCTCGCCCAGGCTCACCACCACCTCCCCCATGTAGGCCAGCAGCTTCGAGTACCGCCAGATGGACCGGGCCGTCCCGATGAGCCTCCTGTCGAAGGGCCTCTTCCCCACCACATTCAAGGGCCCGCCGCACGATTCGCAGCTCCACCGGCCAGGCTCAGCCGGGCTCCCACACCTGGCGCAGGCCAGTTCGAAGGAGGCCACATCACCGCACCCAGGGCCCACCACATATCCTTACCCACCACCCCTGGGGCGTGGAGCCCCGTGGGTCGACATCGGCCACGCAGCCCCCTGGATGGACCATGCCTAGGTGGTGCGAGGCTATCCCGGAGACCCGCTGAGACCGAGGGGCCCTGGAAGGATTCGAACACCCTCGCCCCCCATATAGCGGGGGTGGCCTTTGAGGCCAGGGATGCAGTGGTGGGGGTTCATCCCGGGGCAGTTCCGGGACAACCCTCAAACCTGTAAAACCCAAGACAGGTTGCCTTGAGCAAGTATCATATTTCCATCGTTATTTCGGACAAACTAGTTAAAGATGGTTTGCTCGCCCCGCATGCGGAGCATGCCCGCGAAGCGCATCTACTTCCTGAACGAGGGGGTCTTTGACCGGCGGCTCCTGGGCGGGAAGGGCGCGGGCCTCTGTGAAATGGTGTCCCTGGGCCTGCCCGTCCCCCCCGGCTTCATCATAACCACTGAGGTCTGCGACCAGTTCTACGCCAACGGGGGGAGGATGCCCGAGGGGCTGATGGACGAGGTCATGGAGGCGGTGAGGCGCCTGGAGGGGGAGTCGGGGAAGAGGTTCGGCGACCCCGGGAACCCCCTCCTCGTCTCGGTGCGCTCCGGCGCCCCCGTCTCCATGCCGGGCATGATGGACACCATCCTCAACCTGGGCATCAACGACTCGGTGGTGGAGGGCCTCGCGAGGCTGACGGGGGATGAGAGATTCGCCTACGACACCTATAGAAGGTTCATCCAGATGTTCGCCCGGATAGTCCTTCAGGTGGACGAGGCCCGGCTCACGAAGATCTTGGAGGAGGAGAAGCGCCGCCTGGGTGTGGAAGAGGACCAGGCCCTGCCGGCCCCCTCGCTCAAGAGGATAGTCGCGGAGTACAAGCGGGAGTGTGAGGGGGAGGGGAGGCCCCTACCCCAGGAACCCGTGAAGCAGCTGGAGCTGGCGATAGAGGCGGTATTCAGAAGCTGGAACAGCAGGAGGGCCATCGAGTACCGCCGCCAGTACCGGATCACCCCCGATGTCGCGAGGGGCACGGCGGTGAACGTTGTGGCCATGGTCTTCGGCAACCTGGGGGAGGACAGCGCCACAGGCGTGGTCTTCACCCGGGACCCGGCCACCGGCGAGAAGGGCCTCTACGGCGACTACCTCACCAACGCCCAGGGCGAGGACATCGTGGCCGGAGTAAGAACACCCAAGCCCATCTCCGAGATGCAGAGGGAGATGCCCTCCATCTACCGCCAGCTGGTGGAATACGGTGAGCGCCTCGAAAGGTTCTACCGCGAGCCACAGGACATTGAGTTCACCGTGGAGCGGGGGCGCCTATACCTCCTCCAGACCCGGGCCGCCAAGATGAGCCCCGCCGCGGCCGTGAAGGTGGCCGTGGACATGGTGAAGGAGGGCATCATATCGCGGGAGGAGGCCATACTACGGGTTGAGCCCGAGCTGCTCGAGCTGCTCCTACATCGCAGGGTGGACCCCAGGGCCAAGCCCAGACCCATAGCCGAGGGCATACCCGCATCTCCAGGGGCGGCCAGCGGCAGGGTGGTGTTCGACGCCGACACCGCGGTCGCCTGGGCCAGGAGGGGGGAGAGGGTTCTGCTGGTGAGGGAGGAGACCAAGCCCGAGGACGTCCACGGATTCTTCGCAGCCCAGGGCATCCTGACCAGCAGGGGGGGCAAGACATCGCACGCCGCGGTGGTGGCGAGGGGCATGGGCAAGCCCTGCGTGGTGGGATGCTCCGCGATCGAGATCGACACCGGCTCCCGAAGCTTCCGGGTCCATGGTGTGGAGGTGCGTGAGGGGGACGAGATAACCATCGACGGCAGCCTGGGCCACGTATACCTGGGGCGGGTCCCCCTCCTGGAGCCCGAGATCAGGGGCGAGATGACCGAGCTGCTCTCCTGGGCGGACCAGTACCGCCGGCTGGGCGTCTGGGCCAACGCGGACACACCCGAGATGGCCGCCCTCGCCCGGAGGATGGGCGCCGAGGGCATAGGCCTGGCCCGCACGGAGCGCATGTTCAACGCGGAGGACAGGCTGCCCCTCATGGTGTCCATGATCATGGCCGGCAGCGTGGAGGAGCGCAGGAGATACCTGGAGCGGCTCAAGCCCCTCCAGAAGGAGGACTTCAAGGGCATCCTGAGGGCCATGGAGGGGCTGCCCGTCATAATCCGACTCCTCGACCCACCCCTCCACGAATTCCTCCCCAGGCTGGAGGAGCTGCTGGCCCAGCTCCACGCGGTGGAGGGGGGCGGCGATGAGGATAGCGGGAGGAGGCTCAGGTCGATGCTTCAGAGGGTGAGGGAGCTCGCCGAGGCCAACCCCATGCTGGGGCATAGGGGGGTGCGGGTTGGGATCACCCACCCGGAGGTCTATGAGATGCAGATAGCCGCCATCCTGGAGGCCACGGCCGAGCTGCTCAGGGAGGGGGTGGACGCGAGGCCCAAGATAATGGTCCCCCAGGTGGCCACCCACCAGGAGGTGATGGTGGTAAGAGCCCTGTTCGAAAAGGTGAGGGGTGAGGTGGAGGGGAGAAGCGGGGTCCGCCTGGATGTGAAGCTGGGCACCATGATCGAAACGGTGCGGGCGTGCCTCGACGCGGACGAGATCGCCCGATACGCCGACTTCTTCTCCTTCGGAACCAACGACCTCACACAGGCCACCTTCAGCTTCAGCAGGGAGGACGCCGAGGCCAAGTTCCTACCTTACTACCTGGAGAAGGGCCTGCTCCCCGAAAACCCCTTCCAGACCCTGGATGTGAAGGGGGTGGCCCGGCTCATGGAGATCGCCGTGCAGCTGGGGAGAAAGACCCGCCCCGATCTGGAGATCGGGATATGCGGGGAGCATGGAGGCGACCCCCAATCCATCTACCATTGCCACCGACTGGGCCTCAACTATGTCTCCGCATCACCCTACCGCATACCCGTCGCCCGGCTGGCAGCCGCCAGAATAGCCCTCCTCGAAGGGGGGCGGGCACCCAGAGCCGGCAATGACGCCGCGCACCCATCGGGTTAGGAGTTGTACAAGGCCCTAGGCTGGTTGAGGGTGCACCAGGACCTCCTGGGCATCCTACTCCTGCTCATCCTCCTCCTAGGATTCCATTGGGGGGTCCGCCAGGCCCTGGGCACCCCCAACCCATTCTATGTGGTGGCCAGCGGGAGCATGGAGCCGACCCTGCACGGAGGCCCCTTCTGGGTGTTCCCCGATATTGTGGTGGTCGAGGGCAGGGCCCGGTTCACCCACCGAGACCTGCGGGTCGGGGATATCATCGTGTTCTGCCAGCCCCGGCCCCGGCTGGAGCCCTGCCCCCAGGACTACGACAGGGTAATCGTCCACAGGATCTTTAGAATAGATGGTGGGGGTATCAGGACGAAGGGGGACAACAACAGCCAGCCCGACGCCTGGGTGGTCAGGGAGGAGGATATCATCGGCCGGGTGGTCTTCGTCGTGAAGGCCCTGGGATTCTTCACCTTCATCACCGAGAAGGGCCCCCTGATCCCATACCCCCTCAACCTCATCTTCGCACTAGCCCTGATCATCCTCATAGCCCAGAGGGGGCTGAGGGAGAGGGGGGTCCGGGAGGGTGAAACCGAGCAGTATCAAACCTCTCCAGGCGACGACGAGAGGCGGTCCGGGCGCGGAGCTGATGGGGCCGCCACAGGCCGGCCTGGAAGCTAGACGGGTCTCCGCGCTCAATAGATCATCAGGTTCTTCTCCTCCAGCAGGGTGTGGAGGTTATTCACGGCCCTGTATACATCCGCCTCCTTCTTCGCCCCGGTGCAGACCAGCTTACCGCTGGCAAACAGCAGGATCACCGTCTTTGGGTCGCCCATCCGGTGTATCAAGCCTGGAAACTGCTCGGGCTCATACATGCTTCTGGGCAGCACCCTCGCCGCCTCCTCCAGGTGAACCCTCCCCCCCAGGCTGGCAGAGGCCACGATGTTCTGAATCTCTATCTGGGGCTCGTTGCGGATATCGATACCCTCCTTCCTCAACCGCTGCACCACCTGGTGGACGGCCTTGTAGGACTGCTCCTCAGACTTCGCACCGGTACAGACCATCTTCCCGCTCGAGAAGATGAGGGTTGCCGTCTTCGGGCTCTTCAGCCTGAAGACGAGGCCGGGGAACTGGTCGGGGTGGTACTCTACATCCGGGAAGAGCCTCGTGACCTGGTTGAGGTCTATGGGCTGGTCCACCGACGCGGAGGCCACCACATTCTCAATCGAGATGACCGCCTTGGTCTGGGGCATATTTAGGCGAAGCCCCGCTAAAAACCGCTTTATATACTATCCCACATCCACCAGGCATCCCCCCGCCAACCGTCGGGAGACCCCTTCAGAGCAGCTCCATGAGCAGGCTTAGTGGGTAGAGTCTCGGCCTACGGCTCGTCTCCCTGGGGTTTCGCCCCTCCAGCTGGCGGTACTGTAGGATCTCTATGCCCAGCTGACGGCAGCGCTTGAGGAGCTGGATATGGACGCTGAAATCCCTCTTCCATGAGCCTCCGAACCGCTCCGCCACCATCCGTATCGCGGGGTGTGTGATGGCATATAGGCCTGAGGTGGGATCTCTAACCCCCATCCCATACCTGGCGTTGAAGAGCCAGGAATAGAGCCGCGATTGGAGGCCCATGCGTGTCCTGTGGGGCTTGATCAGGAGAGGTCTTTCATCGCATCTGCCGGTCAACTCCACCAGGCGCTCCACCTCATGCCTTGGGTGGTAGCCGTCCCCATCACAGACGACCAGGTTCTGCCCGGACCGGTATGCGTGTTGAAAGGCCTCCTGAAAGGCGTAACCGTAGGGCGTCCGCCTGTTGTAGAGGACCTCCACAGTTGGATGCCCATCCCCATACTCCAGGCTCAGGGCCGGCTTCAGTCGGGGGTGAATCATTATCGATACTAGGGTTTTTCTCAACCCTCAAGCGCAGGTAGATGTCCGTTTTTACATATGGTTTTGCCCAGTGGTGAGGCTTCCATGCCCCCCTAGGGCCGCCGCTGGGCCGTGGCTGCCCCTCCCCTGGTCGCCCGAGCCCTCTCCCCTTGCGGCTTTACCCGCTGCTTCGGCTCAGCCCCCTCGGGCTTCACGGGCTCGGCCGCACCTCCAGCAGGGACCCCCTCACCCTCCACCAGTACGGCGTTGATCTGGCGTATGTCCTCGGTGATCACGTTACCCCTCACCAGCCTTCTTCTCCTCATCCCGCGGGTTGGCGGGTGGTAGCCCGGTGGGCCTGAGAGGAGGACGTACCGCTTCACGGGGCCCATCACATCGGGTCTCATGGGTATGCCTGCGATGTCGCTCCCACCCGTGATTCTGAGCCTGCCCCGGATGCCCAGGAGGGAGCCGTCCACAACATCGCCGATCTTGAGCCCGGTGAGGGCCCTGGCCACCGGGTCCTTGACCTCGACCTGCCGGGTCCTGCCCGTGCTGGGGTCTGCGATGACCAGCAGGTATGTGGGCACGGGAGGGCCCCCAGCCCATCACATTTAACCCCACCGGACCCGGCGGGGCTCTACAGCGGGGTGCCGGTGCGGCGGCGTATATCGATTATCTCACGGAGGGTCTCCCTCTCCTCATCACCGAGCCTCTGCAGGTGCTTGGTTCGCAGCAGCTCGATCTCCTCGGGTGAGGGCATGGTGTAGAGTATATCCCCCTCCTTGATGTCTCGGTCGACTATGGGCTCGTCCATGGATATGGCCACCCGGCTCCCGGCCACGGCCTCGGGCAGTGGCCTCCCCTGGTCCTGGATCTGCTTGACCTCGCCGATGAACTGCCCCTTGGCGCCCATCACCCTATCCCTGGGCTTTATCCGCCCCGATAGCACCTCTATGCCGAAGATGGCGGGTTTGCTCCTCCGGAAGATGTAGCCCTCCAGCACCCTGATCTTGCAGGGCCTGGTGATGCGCTGGAACTCCTCCCCCTCCCTCCGCTCCCTCTCCTCCTGCACCCAGAGGAGGTAGTTCTGGACCAGGTTGTAGATGATGGGGTCCGTGAAGACCCTTATCCCGTGGGCGGCGGCCTCCCTCTCCGCTTCGGGCAGGGCTTTGACGTTGAAGAGCAGGAGGGCCGCCAGGTAGGGGTCTTCCTGTTTCACGGTCACGGCCTCCACCACATCCCGCTTGGTAGCCGGGCCCACGTCGGCCCTCCTCACCGGAACACCCCGGTTCCTGAGCATGTTAACCAGGGCTTCGAGGCTCCCGAGCGTATCGGCCCTCACAATGACCCCCAGCTTGTCGGTCTCTATGATGACGGACCCTACCTCCTCCATCACCGCGCTCCTGAGCTCATCAACAGGGGCCTCCCCCCTCACCACGTAGAGGGGTGAGCCCGCCAGCACCCCCTCCAGGTCTGGGGAGACGAGCTTCACCCCCGCCGCCGCCACCACCGATTCGACGGGGGAGAACCGGTCCCTGGGGTCCCTCATCTCGTCCAGGGGCTTCGGCATGTAGAGGGCCCTCACCCTGGCGGTGACGGGCCCATCCCGCCTCGCCACCACCACCCGGTCGTTCACCCTCAGCGTGCCGTCCAGTAGGATGACGTTGGCGGTGAGCCCCAGCCCCACCTCCTCCCGGAGCTCGAGGACGATCCCCCTCCCCGGCCCCGGCGAAAGCCTGAGCCTCCGCGCCAGGTACTGCTGGGCCAGCCCCACCAGGACCGCCAGGAGCTCGGCGATCCCCTCCCCCGTCTTCGCACTGACGGGAACTATCGCTATCTGTCGGGTGAAGTCCCTCACCCGGTGGAGGGCCTCCGAGTCGAAGCCCAGGGTGGAGAGGCTCCCCATGACGGCGTAGATCCTCTCATCCAGCCCCTGCAGCACGGCCCTGTCCTGCTTCTTCAGGGCCTCGGTGATGAACAGGCTCCCCGTGGGCCTCCAGCCCGGTATCAGGTCCACCTTGTTGAGGGCTACCACGAAGGGCACCCGCCGGGCCCTGAGGATCTCGACGCTTTCAAAGGTCTGGACCTCGAAGCCCCGCAGGGCATCCACCACCAGGATGGCCAGGTCAGCCGCCGAGCCCCCCCTCATCCTCAGGTTGGAGAAGACTTCATGCCCCGGCGTGTCGATGACCAGGAGACCCGGCAGCCTGACCTCCAGCCGGACGGAGCCGGCCAGGGGGCCGATTATCTGCATGATGGTTTCGAGGGGGAAGAGGGAGGCGCCGATGTGCTGAGTCATACCACCGGCCTCCCTGGCCTGGACGGCGGTGCCCCGGATGCGGTCCAGCAATGAAGTGTTGTGGGCGATGAGCCCGTTGGCGATGAAGCTGTGGTTCTCTTCGACGGTGAAGTCGTATACGTCGTACTCGCCCTCCAGGGTGGTGACGCCCACCACCTCCACCGCCCTGAGATGGGGCTGGGCGGCGCCCATGGTGGGATTGCCATCCCCCACGATTCTGCGGCCCGCCGGGGGCGGATCTCCCTCACAAGCCCTGGGCATCCCCTGGGTCACCCGCCCACCCAGGAGCTTCTCAGCCATCCCAGCCTTGCCGGGCTCCGTGAAGCCGATGTGGGTGAGGAATGAGGCGATGCTATCCTCCCCCTCTATCGCCAGCTCCAGGCCGTTGGACCCCCTCACCAGGTGGGCCAGGCAGCCAAACCTCTGGAGGGCCATGGAGAGCTGCCTCAGCAGGGTGGGGCTCGGATGCCTAGCACCGATATGGCGCCGCCGATGGACATAGCCCGCCGCGTCGAAGAATCCCCGGAGGAAGGCCTTCAGCAGCGGGTGGGGCATTGCGAGGACCACATCGGGGAGCTTCACCGCCTCAGGTGGGCCGGCTACCGGGTAGTCGAAGACGGCCTGGAGGAGCCTTACGATGGCTCCCCACGCAGTGGCGTTGTATCCGTTGGGGCTGAGAGCGGGATCCGCCTCGGCGCCGAAGGCCGCCTCCATGGATCTGCGGAACGCCCCCACTAGACTTGGAGATCTGCACGAAAGGCCTCCGCCCTCCACCCCGCATCCGTAGAGGAGGCCGAGGGCGTAGGTGAGGGCCTTGAAGCCCTCCTCGTCCCTCGGCAGCCTAATCCACGCCGGCGGCCCACCCGCTCCAAACCAGGCTGGATCGACCCCCAGATGGGTGATGGCGTCGTAGGTCTGGTCCCCGGATAGGCCGAGCATACCCCCCAGCTCTCTCAGGACGCTGATGGGGTACAGGCCCCCCTCCCCGGCATCCTGGGGGCCGCGGCGGAGCCCCCTGATCTTCTCGTCGGCGGCCGCGTCGACCCTGGCCAGCAATTCGCCGGGGAGTCGCTGGAGGATCTCGGATTTCAAGCGATCAAGACTCCAGGGGGAGATGGGTACCAGGCTTGGTGCCAGCAGGCGGTCGCCAGGCCTGAGCCGCTCGGCCTCCACGAACCTGGGCTCCCCACCCTCCACTGAAACCAGGAATTTATGCTCCGGGGTGGTCTCGATGGCGTATCCGGCGCCGGTCTCCACCCTTACCAACCTGCGGGCCTTGAGCCTCCATACGTGGGTCACCCTCCGGGGCTCCGGAACCCCCTCAGGGGACACCGATACCAGAGAGAGGCCCTCCGCCGGATGAACCACGCCGTCGGGGAGCACTATGGGTTCCCCGCGCCTGTAATGCGCGAAGACCACATCGGCCCTCAGGATCCTGCCGTCGGCGAGCTGGAGGAGGGTGTCCCCGCTCACACACTTGCCGCTGTCCACGTGCCCGAGGACGACTACCACCGGCTGCCTCAGCTGCTGGGCCATGGCTGTTTGGGCTCCCTATCACCCTTCCTCCCACAGCTCGGGGAATATGAGCTTCGACTCCCGCCTGAAGCTCTCCTCCGAGTCCGCGGCGTGGATAATGTTCCGGGTTATGTCGGTGGCGTAGTCCCCCCTGATGGTGCCGGGGAGGGCCTTTAGGGGGTCGGTTTCACCCATCATCAGCCTGACGCTCCGGAGCACCCCCTCCCCCTCGATGATGGCCGCCACGACGGGGCCCGATGTCATGAAGGAGATGAGGGCGGGGAAGAAGCTCTTACCCCTATGGGGGGCGTAGAGCTCCTCGGCCACCTCCCTGCTGAGCCTCATCATCTTCAGGTGAGTGATCCGGAAGGAGCGCCTCTCGAACCTCGCCAGGGTCTCCCCGACGAGGCCCCTGGCCACGGCATCGGGCTTTAAGATGATGAGGGTTCTTTCGGGCATCAGCGCTCCGCCCCGCCGTACTTGGCCGTCCACTTGAGCTTGCGCGGGTCACGCCCCAGCTTGAGGGCCGACTTCCTGCACTTGGATGAGCAGAACCAGTTGATGGTGCCATCATTCCTGACGAACATGGTGCCGGTGGCGGGGCGAACCTCCCTCCCGCAGAAGGAGCATAAAGGTCTCTCGCGCTGCAAGTATCATCAACCAGGCCCACGGGCGAAATGCGTAGCTTTTAAGAAGGTTATGCTACGCTACCCCGTGTAGAAGGCCCCGCTATGGAGAGCGGTGAAGGGCCCGGCGGAACCCGTTGGGCCGGCTTGGGAGGGTCTGACGGTTAGTGGGCGCCATACGCCTCCCGTGAGCCGAGGCCCTCCTCGACCCGGTGGAGGCGGAGGTGCCCGTCGAGCTGGGTCGGCTTACCGAATTCCGCCAGGCACCATGGGCATCGCACGGAGGGGTTTGCCGAGGCAACTAATAATCAGTTACTGATAATTTGATTCCTCTTTGTCATCATGTTAGAGCTTGGAGGTCAGCATCTTCAGGAGGTCGGCGTTGGTCACGATCCCGGTGACCTCCCCCCTACTGGTGGTGAGCACCGCCTGGTAGTGCTGGAGGAGGGGTATGACCTCGGTGATGGGCGTGGACTCCGGCACCATGGGCAGGGCTTCATCCATGACATCGGCCACCCTCCTCTCCAGCACCCTTCTGGGGTCGTCGGTCTGCAGTAGGAGCCTGGATATGCTCCTCTCGGATATGCTGCCAACCCAGAGTGGGCCGTCGCGTACAGGAAGCTGCTTGAAGCCCCTATCCCGCAGGATCCTGGCGGCCGTGGAGACCTGGTCGCTGCTTGAGACGGAGACGACGGGCCTGGAGCAGATCTCACCCACAAGCCCCATGGAGGGGGACTGCATGGAGTCCAGGAAGCGAAAGATCCTTCGAACCATCTCGTAGCTGGGGTTCATGCGCCCACTCTCTATCTTGGCCAGGGCCGACTGGCTTATGCCGATGTATGAGGCCATCCTCCGCTGGCTTATCCCCAGCTTGATGCGCCGCTTCCGGATCTCATCGAGGCCGGGCAGGATGTACATGGGTGGAGGCCTCGGTGGGCCGCCGATATATGCTATGCTCGCACCAGATCCAGGCGGCTACTTGATGGCGCGGGCCTCCCTCTCGGTCTCCCTCAGCATCAGGATGTCTCCGAGCCTCACCGGCCCCTTGACATTCCTCGTGAGGACGCGGCCCTTATCCGGCCCCTCCAATATCCTTACCCGGACCTGGATTATCTCCCCCGCCACACCCGTCCGGCCCACTATCTGCACCACCTCGGCCGGTGTGAGCCGCTCCTCCGCCGACATCTCCACTACTTCCTGATGGATTTGAGGCCCTCTATGACCTGCTCCATTAAATTCTTAGCCTCCCCCGGCTCCATGATCGCCACCGAGGCCGCCGGCACCTCTATACCCGTGGCCTGGCCCAGCTCCTTCTTGCTGGGCACGTAGACGTAGGGTATGTTTCTCTCTTCGCAGAGGATGGGGAGGTGGGCCACCACCTCAGGGGGGTCCACATCCTCAGCGATGACCACCAGCTTGGCTAGCCCCCTCTCGACCGCCTTCGTGGCCTCGTTGGTGCCCTTCTTCACCTTCCCCGTAGCCCCGGCCTGCCTCACCACTTCGAGGCTGGCCTCCACGAGCTCCTTCGGTGTCTCAAACCTCACGTAGTAGGGCTTTCCTCGCGTGCCGCGGGGCTGGCTCATCCCTTATCGCCTCCGGAGCCCCCTCGGTGTGATGCTTATAAGCAGTTGGACCTAGGCTCCAACCAGCAGAGGGGTCTCTCCCACCCCACAATAAAGTGGGGGCTTTCATGCCTCCCCGGCGGCCCGATGGGAGGCGTGGTGGATTGGCTGGGACGATTATTCCGTGTAGCAACCCTCCGGATACTTGGCGCTACAGCCTGCCGACCAGCAGGGGGACCAGGAGCTCCTGGCTGGAGAGGCTCCCGTGCAGGCCCCTGAGGTACACCTCCTGCTCCCTCCCCCTGTACCGATAGTGGAAGGCATATCCTGGCTTGCAGAGCATCAGGTACTGGCCTATCCTGTCGCCCAGGGAGGGGTGGGCCCGGCCTCTGCCTAAGAGGCCCAGCTCCACGGCCCTCTGGGAGGGGATTATGAGGGAGATGTCGGAGAACCTCTTGATGTATTGGAGGAGCCTCTCCGAGTTCTGGGGTGGTGTGTGCAGTATGGTGGCCCTGGCGTCTCCGGTTGGGGGTATCGAGACCAGCCGGTTCAGAGTATTGTCGTGAAGGATATCCACCTGTCCGCCCCTCTCCACCGTGTCCTGGCCGTGGTCCGCGGTAATCACCAGCCCCACCCTGCTGTTTCCAGGCAGGCTCTGGCTGAGGGTGGTGATGAGGACCCTGGCCTCGGCCCACGCCTCCTCGCTGTCTGGGCCATGTAGGTGGGCCACCGCATCATACCCATCCCAGTAGGCGTAGACCAGCTGGCTCTGCCGCTCCCGCTCGATGATCTTCCGGAGCTGGACGGCCATCTCGGCGAATGTGACGCAGGGCAGTGTGTCGGCGCCGCTGTGGCAGATCTTGGATAGGCTGGTGTCCTTCAGGGGGCGGCGTGTGAGGAGGAGGGTGCGGATACCCGACCTCCTCATCTTCTCGAAGAGGGTGGGGGTGGAGACTATCTCCCTGGGGTCGAGGCCCGCCTCCGATAGAACCTCCCTCCTACCCTCTATGGCTGGGGAGAAGTCCACCATGTTGACGACCGCCCCGGCCTCCTTCAGGTAGATGGTGTAGCCGGTCACCCCGTGGCGCTTGGGGGGTTGGCCGGTGCAGAAGCTGACCATGGCGGAGGTGGTGGTGGTCGGGAAGACGGTGGTTATGGGCATCATCACCCCCCTATCTGCGAGCCGCCTCAACCACCTGCCCTCCCTGCTGGCCGAGAGCCGCCTCAACACCTCATAGCCCATCCCGTCCAGGAGGAGGACGATGACCTTCTCACAGCCCTCCAGCGGCTGGAGGGCGCTCCATATCTTGGGCGGGGGCCTATGGCCTTCGAAGCCCAATAGCCTGGCCAGCGAGGGCAGCAGGTTCACGATACACCTATCTTCGTACTCCGGCTTTAGGAGGCCCAGGGCTGGGCTGAGCTCTTCAAAGCCGTGGGAGGAGGGGGACCCCATGGCCTACCTGCATGTGAAGTAGAGGGTGAGCTGGGGCTCCTTCGCATCCACCCGGGCGAAGCCCACCCTCTCCAGCTGCACCAGCCTGCCCACCGGCTCCATGGAAAGCCCGGGCTCGGCCAGCGCCCTGTCCCTGTCCCCCTCGGGCCTAACCAGCCGGCAGCCCACCGCCTGGTCCCTGGGCAGCCAGTGTATGAAGCTGCCGCCCACCCTCTTAACATCCTCGACCCCTCCGGGCACGTATACACCCACGTAGCCCTCCCCGTCCCTCCCAACAATCCTCACGTTGAGGGCCCCCATGAGCCTGACGGTCCTCCCCAGGGATCTCTCGGCATCGGCCCTCTCGATGAACAGCCGGTAACGGCCCTGGTCGGGTGTGAGGACCAGCCTCCTGTAGCCGGCCTCGGGGTTCGATGGATGCTTCGCCAGCCGGGCCTCCAACACACCACCCCCGGCCTCCACCTCCAGGGGCACGGGCTCCTCCACCAGGAAGTATCTGGGGGCGATGGGGTCCGCCAGCCTCCTCTGGTAGGCGTAGAGCTTCTCCCAGCCCACCCTCGCCTCGGCGGGGCCGATGTTGACCTCGTAGATGATCCGGCGTATCACCTCCGGCAGGAAGCCCCTCCTCCTCACGGCCCGTATCGTACCGAGCCTGGGGTCGTCGACCCCCCTGAACAAGCCCTCCCGAACCCCCCTCGCGATCCTGCTCTTGCTGAGGATGGCCCCCTCTATGCCCAACCTGCCATGGTGGACCGTCACCGGGTACTCCCAGCCGAGGTGCTGGTAGAGGTATTTCTGCCGGACCATGTTGGTGTAGTGCTCTTTGCCCCGGATGATGTGGGTTATCCCCATCAGGTGGTCGTCGCATCCGGCGGCGAAGTTGTAGAGGGGCCAGACCCGATACCTGGAGCCCACCCGGGGATGGGGGTGCTTCTTGGGGTCTATGATTCGGAGGGCGGGCCAGTCCCTCACGGCCGGGTTGGGATGCCCGAGGTCGGTGGCCACCCGCACCACGGCCTCGCCCTCCCCGTAGTCGCCGGCCAGCATGGCCTCCCAGCGCTCCAGCTGCTTCGAGGGTGGAAGGCCCCGGCAGCTGCAGGGCTTGGAGGCCAGGGCGAGCCTTCTGAATTCATCCGGCCGGTGGGTGCATATGTAGGCCCCACCCCTCTCCAGGAGCGTGGCGGCCACCCTATAGTACTCCGGCAGCCTATCGCTCTGGTAGTGTACCTCGTCCGGCCTGCAACCCAGCCACTCCATGTCTTCGAGGATCAGTTGGTAGTATTCGAGGGAGGATTTCTTGAGCCTGGGGTCCGTGTCCTCAAAGCGCACCAGAAACCTGCCGTTATACATCCTGGCGTAGTCGTGGGAGAGTATGAGGGGTCTGGCCGAGCCCAGGTGAAGCACGAAGTCGGGGTTGGGGGCGAAGCGGGTCACGATGGTTTCGAACCTCTCCGCCTCCGGCAGGGGTGGGAGGCGCAGGGCTTCACCCCCACCAGCCCCCTCCCCCGGCGGGGGCTGCCCGAACTCGGCGGCTAGGGCACTCCTCATCGCCTCGGGCCCCATCCTGTTCACGGCGGAGACCACGGACTCGACCAGCCTGACCAGGGCGCGGGCCTGCGGCCTCAGCTCGGGCCTCTCCGCCAACACCTTGCCCATGACCGCCCCGGGCTCGGCCCTGCCGCCGTGCTTGAGGGCGTTGAGCAGGGCCCACTTCCTGATGAGCCTCTCCAGATCCTCACCCACTAGTACTCCCTCCTGGCTACGAACTCGGCGAGCTCATCGAGGAGGGCCTTGGCCGGGGAGTCGGGCAGCGCCGATAAGGCCCTCCTGGCCTCCCCCGCATGCCGCTCCGATATACCCCTCACCTCCTCCTCCACCCCCAGGCTCCTGATGTAGGTGAGGGCCTCCTGCATCCTCTGCTCGTCGGCCGTCTTCACACCCCACACCTCCCATATAAGGTGGGCCTGGGCCCCGGCCCTCTGGAAGGCGAGGATGATGGGGAGGGTCTTCTTCCCCTCCCTCAGATCGCTCCCCACGGGCTTCCCCGTGAGGTCCTGCCTGCCCACCAGCGAGAGGAGGTCGTCGGTGATCTGGAAGGCGAGGCCCAGGCTTCGGCCGTAATCAGATACCGCGCTCAGCAGGCCGGGGTCCGCCCTGGCCGCCAGGCCGCCCAGCCGCGCCGCCGCGGCCATAAGGGCGGCGGTCTTCTTCTCTATCACCCTCATGTACTCCTCCATGGATGGCACCTCCCGGGCTGAGCCCAGCAGCATATCGAGGGCCTGGCCCTCACACAGGGCGATGGACGCCTTCGCCAGGACGTTCACCATCTCCAGGGAGAGGGCTGGGGGGTAGGCCGCACCGATCCTCTCGCTGGCTATGGCGAAGGCCTTGGCGAAGAGCACATCCCCGGCCAGGATCGCCATGGGCTCACCGTACATCACGTGGACCGTGGGCACCCCATGCCTCAGCCTGTCGCGGTCCATGATGTCGTCGTGGATCAGGCTGAAGTTGTGTATGAACTCGACGGCGGCGGCCACGGGGAGGGCTGCCTCCACATCCCCACCCAGGGCCTCACAGACCTTGAGGGTTATGAAGGGCCTCACCCGCTTCCCACCCGTTGTGAGGATATGCATGGCCGAATCGTCAAGTACCTTGGGCTCCACCCGGTAGGCGGAGAGGAGAACTTCATTCACCCTCTCAGCCGCCTTCCTCATCTCGCCCAGGAGATGCTCATACAATCCGGCCATCCCCCGAGGTACCCAGGAACAAGGAGCCGCCCATTCCCATCGCTTTATAACCTGTCCGTCCCTCCCCCCGCCTTGCCGTGGACAGCTACGCTACCCCCTAGGGCTCCAGACGCGCAGGCCACCCGCAGGTATCCTGTGGACCTCGGCCTCGAAGCCCTGGGACCTCAGCCTCGAGATTACCTGCTGGGGGTCTTCGGGTGGCAGGGCCACCACCGCGCCACCCCCACCCCCGCCCGTGAGTTTAGCCCCGTGGCAGCCTGAGGCCAGGCAGCCCTCCACCAGCCGGTCCAGGGACTCGGTGGAGGCGCCCATGGCCTGCAGAAGCCCATGGTTGAGGGTGAGGATGGGGCCCGCCTTCCAGACCTCCCCCCTCTCCAGGGCTTGGCCCGCCTCCTCCACCCAGGCCTCCACCCGGGCCTTGAAGGCCTCGAAGAGGTGGGGGTTGGCCTCCCTCCATCTGGATACCTTCCTGATGAGCCGGCTGGTCCGCCTCCTCTCGCCCGTGTAGGCGACGAGTATCTGGAGGGGGCTGGTGACCCTGAGGGGCTGGGGAGGCTCACCCATCCTGAACTTCAATATGCCACCGAAGGTGGGCACGTACACATCTATTCCCGAGGGCCTCCCGTGAATGTGCCGCTCCACCTCCAGGGCGAACTCCGCCACCTCCCCGGCTTGTAGGGGATGCCCGAGGGCGGCCGCGGCCGCGGCCGTGAAGGCCACCGAGACGCATCCGGAGGAGCCCAGCCCCTGGCCCACGGGCACGCGGGACTCGATTATTGCATGAAGCCTCTGCCTCGAGCCCGCCGCCTCCCTCAGCCTGTCGAGGAGGGTGAAGAAGGGGCGGAGCGCCGGGGGGGCCCGCCTCCCCGCATCGGCCCTGAGACCAAGATCCACCGACTCGATCAGGTCGTGGTCGGCCGGCTCTGCGGTCACCCGGGCGGACCTACCGATGGTGGCGGCGAGGGCGAGCCCGCCGTGGACCACGAAGTGTTCACCGAGGAGGATCACCTTACCAGGGGCCTCGGCTATGAACCTCATCATCCTAGCCCTGGGGTGCAGGTCCCTCCTTGTAGAATGCGATGGATGCGTAGCCCACCACCGAATCCCTGTTGCCCGATGTGTCCCCGCTGGTCGCGTATTTGAGGAGCTCAGCCCTTGTGGCCCCCAGCCTCCTGGCCGCCTCCATGATCACGGCCGTGGGGCCGTAGCCGCACATGGACACGTCCCGCTCGTATAGGTGGGCGTAGTGGGCCTTCACATCCATCCTGAGGATGTGCTGGACCTGGGCCAGGTCCTTGGACTTCGCGGCCTCGTGAGGCTCATAGTGTGTGAAGTCTGTGGAGGCGATGAGGAGGACCCGGCGTGGCCAATCCCTCACCACATCGGCGAGGGCCCTGCCCAGCTCGACCGCCGCATCCATATCCTGGATTCCCATGCAGATGGGGAGCAGCTTCAGGCCACCCCCCCTAATATACTGTAGGAAGGGTATCTGCACCTCGATGGAGTGCTCCCGGGCGTGGGCCTCCACATCCGGGTAGAGGGCTCCATGCCTCTTCATCAACCGCTCCGTGAGCTGGGTGTCGATCTCCACATCGCCCAGGGGTGTGGTCCAGTAGCCCGGCGGGTAGACGGCCAACGGGTTTCCGTAGCCGTAATGGTTGGGCCCCACTACCACATATGTATCCACATCCCGCAGGCCCGAGGCCAGGAGGTATCCGTGGGCGGCCACCGGCCCCGAATAGATGTATCCGGCGTGGGGGGATATGATGGCGACCAGGGGGCTCTCCACCCCCGCCGGCGGCAGCCTCCCAGGCCCATGCTCATGCCTGAAGCAGTCCTCGATCAGGGATATCAGCTCCCGCCTGCCGGCGGGGTAGAAGTATCCGGCCACCGCGGGTCTCCGCCTCGTCATGGAGCCGGCCATCCAACCACCCTGTCCGGAGGTGGGAGGTATGTGTTTAACCCGCTAGCATATGCGGGCCCTCCGCTACTGGGGATTCGGTCGGCTCGGGCCGGCGGGCTGACGGTAACCCGGGTTAACGTGAGGGGCGCGGATCACTCCAACTCCTCAAGCTTCGTTTCAAAGTCCTCTATGCTGTACTTGAGGGGCTGGTCGCTGGCGAGGAGGCCGCTGTGCACGAGGGTGGCCCTGGCCAGGAGCCAGAAGACGGCCGCACAGGCCTTCCTCCCCCGGTTGTTGGCGGGGATGGCGAGGTCGATATCGGCGGTCAGGTTGTCGCTGTTCACCACAGCTATCACCGGTATGCCGATCCGGGCCGCTTCCGAGACGGCCTGCTGGTCGGCGGCGGGGTCCGAGACGATCAGCAGCTCCGCGTCCACATGCCCCGGATACCGGAGGTTGGTGAAGGTGCCGGGCATGAACCGCCCCGTGATCCCGACGCAGCCCGTCACCTCCGCGAACTTCTCGACCGGGGTCTTGCAGAATTCGCGGGAGGAGTAGGCGACGACCTTGGCCGGGTCGTGGCGGGCTATGAAGCGGCCGGCCACATGGATCCTCTCGATCGTCTTGTTGATATCCAGGATGTGGAGGCCGTCGTCACGGATCTTGCTGATATAGGGCATCATGTACCGGGTCTTGGATGTGGTCCCGATGTGTATTCCGGTCGATAGGAGGGCCTTCTCCGTGAGGATCCTGGGGATTATGTACCTCTCGGCCTCGATGGACTCGTAGCCCGCCTCTATACCTCCGCTCATGGAAGGTCAACCCTGGCAAGCCTGAGGCCCTGCTCCTCGAGCCGGATCAGCTCGTTCAACTTGGCTACGCGCTCCCCGCCCACAACCCCTGTTTTAATAAGCTTAGAGCGCGCGGCGATGGCGATATGCACCAATGTCTCGTCGGGGGTCTCACCGGACCTGTGGGAGGCCACTAGGGTGGCGCCGTGAGAAGCCGCTTCCTCGGCGAATCTCAGGGCTTCGGAGAGATAGCCCACCTGGTTGACCTTCATTATGACGGCGTTGCACGCCCCCTCCGCCACCGCCCGCCGCAGCCTCTCCCGGCTCGTGGCCACCAGGTCGTCGCCGCAGACCAGCCTCCCGACCGTGGAGGATGTCAGCCGGGAGAAGCAATCGAAGGAGTCCTCATGAAAGGGGTCCTCCACATAGTAGAGGTTGTATTCATCGATGAGCCTCCGTATGAAGCCGAACTGCTCCTCCTCGTCTCTCCTAAGGCCGCTCCGCCTGTAGTGATAGATCTTCTCCCCCTCGTCCCAGAGGGCTGAGGAGGCCACATCCACACCCATCCGGATCTTCACCCCCAGCTCGGACTCCACGGCCTCCACGGTCCTCTGGAGGAGGGCGAGGAGCGCCGTGTCGGGGAGTGTGCTGGCCCAGGCGCCCTCATCCCCCCGACCCCCCGTGAAGCCAGGGTCCTCTTTTGAGAGCTCAACCCCCATCCTCCTATGAACCGTCACCAGGGCCCTCACCGCCTCCGCCATGCTCCCCGCCCCCACCGGGATGACGAGGAGCTCCTGGAGATCCATCCTCGGCGAGAGGGAGTGCTTTCCACCCCCCACGATATTCCCCACGGGTAGAGGCAGTAGATGCTCCCCCTCGGGGGAGAGGTACTGGTATAGTGCCCGCCCAGAGAGTGCGGCGTAGGCCTTGGCCGCCGCCACCGTGACGGCATAGGCCACCGAGCCCCCGATGCGGGAGAGGTTGGGGGTTGGGTCGAGCTTCCTCAGTTCCCCCGTGAGTCCTTCCGGGTCGGAGCCGTCGAAGCCCCGGAGCCTGCTGTCCACCAACCTCAGCACTTCCAGGGCCCCATCAACCCCGCCCTCGGGGTATGAGATTGCTTCATGTCTCCCCACGCTGGCCCCCGATGGGGCCGCCGCAACCCCCCTGACCCCATCCACCCATACCTCAACCTCTACCGTGGGCTCCCCCCTACTATTGTAGACCTGCCGCCCCCTAACCTTAGTGATGGTCGACAAGGCTAGCGCTCTGCCTGCTGCCACGCCTGCCGGTATATGGCTTCGTAGTAGGGCAGGATCTCCTCGATTATATCCACGTTGGAGACTATCATACGCCGGCAGCAGTACCTCTTCACACCCAGGTCATCCAGGACCTTCGCCGGGTCCTCGCCCCTCTTCACCCGCTCCCGGTACTCCGAATACTTGTCGGCTATGACGAAGCCACAGGTGAAGCACCTTACGGGGATCAGCACGCCCCCTCACCGGTAGGATTTCTGCCTCTTCCTCCTCGCCCCCTTCCCACCCGGCTTTTTGGGCTCCGTCCTCCTGGGGTCCCCCTTGATCAGGTGTGGGTCGTAGGCCATGATCCGCTTCTTCAGCTCCTCCGATTTGAAGAACTCCACCAGCGCCCTGCTCACCGCCATGGCCACGGCGTAGGCCCTCCCCATGAACCCCCCACCCTTCACCCTCACATCTATGTCCACCTTGTCCCTCAGCTCGCCCGCCAGGATCAGGGGGGTCATGATTATCTCCCGGGCCGCCTCGGGCTCGATGGTTTCCACAGGGAACCCGTTGACCCTCACCCGGCCCGTGCCGGGCCTGATGGCGGCCGTCGCCCTCGCGGTCTTCCTCTTCCCGGGTGCGAGCAGAACTGTAGGCCTGGAGCTCATCTCCCCACCTCCACCCTCCTCCAGCCGAGCCTCTCGGCGAGCTCACCCAGCGAGGTGTAGAACGCGGGTGTCTTTGTAATCTTCGCCTCCCTGAACTCCACCAGGGGGGTCTTGTCGTAGGGGGGAGGCCTGCCCACATAGACCCGCAGCCGCTTGAGGGCCGCTACACCCCTCGGCTTCCTCCTGGGCAGCATGCCCCGGACAACCCTCTTGAAGATGGTGTCGGGCCTCCGGGGATGCCTGGGTGTGTGCCGGGGATGTACCCTGCTCTTTATCTCGAGCCTGCTGAGGAACTCCCGGAACACCATGTGGCGCTTCCCGGATATCATGGCCCTCTCAGCATTGACCACCACAACCCTTTCCCCGTTGAGCAGCTTCTTGGCGATGATGGATGCCAGCCTCCCCAGGATATGGTCCGTGGCGTCCACGGCGAGGACACCCTCAGCCAATTATCTTCACACCCCCCTTCTCCGCATACCTCTTCACGAACTGGGCTAGGGTGAGGGCTACGCAATTCGCCTGCCTCAGCTTGCTCAGGGCTGACAGGGAGTAACCCAGGGCGCCCACCGTGACCCGGTGCCCTATCTGCCCAGCCCCCAGCAGCTTGCCGGGTATAACCACGTAGTCGCCCTCCTGCGTGTGTTTGGCCAGCCTCGATATGTTGACGATGGTCCTGGAGGCTTCGCCGCTCACGATCCTCCGCTCCAGGTCCGCCCATATCCTCCTCCCGGTCCTGCGATGGGCCGCCCTGAGTTCACGCTTTGCCTCGGCGAACTCGGGTCTTGTGGGGCCCGGCCTCATTCGAGGTCACCCACACGCCTAAGCTTCTCCTCCAGGATCTCCGCGGCCGAGAGGAGTATATCTCTGGCCCTCATGGCCCCCGCCGACTCGATTATCAATATATGCTCATCATCCCTCTCCCCATGGGGCAGGAGGACCGAGATGGTGGCCGCCTGCCACTTCGCGTGGTCCCTCCCCCTGCCCAGCCTCGCATAGGCCTCCAGCTTCACCCTCTGGCCCGGTGCGAGCACCAGGATCGGGATGTTGGGGGTGTAGGGCCTGACCTCCTCGTCCTCGCTCTTGAGGTCCCGCGAGTACACGGTGGTGACGCCCTCCCTCCCCTCCACATCCAGGGTGAGGAGCACCCTACACCGGGAGCAGCCGAGGGGCGCCCTGCATTCACAGTCGGAGGGCTGTATGTACTTCCCCCTGGGGGTGGTGAGTGGTATCAGGCCCAGCCGGTGGCCGAGGATCTCGTCGTAGAAGGCGGAGCTGTTCTCCACCACCACGATATCATCGATTGCCATGGTGGGGACCTCGCTGAGGGCCAGCCTCCTAAGGGCGTTGGCGTAGGGCCTCTCAACACCTTCGAGGAGCACCTTCACCCGCAGGGGCTCCTCCTCCAGGATGGTTATCTTCAACCCGACGCCGCCACCTGCTTCAAGAGGGGGCTGGTCTCACGGAGCCTCACCGTCCTCTCCTCCTCCCTGCCCACGAGATAACCGGGGGTTCGCACCACCCTGCCCCCGACCGTGATATGCCCATGGACTATGTATTGCCTGGCCTGGTGGGGGGTTGACGCGAGCCCCTTCCTCCACACCACCGTCTGCAGCCTCCTCTCCAGTAGGTCGTCTACCTTCAGGCTCAGGATGTCATCGATCTTCGCGCCGGGGGATATGAGCCCCCTCTTTACGAGGGAGGCCAGTAGCACCCTCTCCCTCTCAGCCCTCGTCTCGGGGTCGGCGGCCAGGAGGAGTCTCGCCTGCCTCCTTATCCTCGAAAGCTCCCCTTGGGCCTTCCAGAGCTCCCTCTTATTCCTCAGCCCATACTTCCCCATCAGCTCCAGCTCCGCGGCCAGTACATCAGCCCTCCACGGCATCTTGGGCCGACGGTATTTCTTCCTTTGAAACTTCGGGTCGCCCACCAGAACCACCCCCAGCCCTTCCGCTTATTTTTCGGCCGGCTTGCCCGGTCCGGCCGCCGCCTTCCTTACACCCACCGCCATGCCCGTCCTACCGGTGGTCCGAGTCCTCTGGCCCCGGACCTTCAGGCCCAGGGCATGGCGAACCCCCCTCCACGTCTGGAGCTGCTTCTCCCTCTCAATATCCATCCTCACGTTGAAGTCCCAGTCCGCGCCGATGATGTGGAGATCCTGTCCGGTGAGGAGGTCCTTCCTCCTGTTGAAAAGCCAGCGGGGGAGGGGGGTGGAGGTGGGGTCCTTGAGGGCGGCCTCGATGGCGGCGATCTCCCTCTCCTTCAGCTGGCCGATCTGAAGGTTGGGGTCTATCTTCAGACTGGCCAGTAGAGCGTGGGCGAAGCGCCAGCCCACGCCTTTTATCCTGGCGAGGGCTGGGATGACCTTTAGGGTCCCCTCGATATCGGTCCCCGCAAGCCTGACCACATGTCGAAATTCACTCAACTAGGTCACGTTGTTGAGGTGGCCACCCCCTGCCTCCACCTTAAAACCCTTCCCCATCCACCTCGAGGTGCTCCACAGGCCTATGCCGGGCATGCCCCCTACACCTGGTGGCTCTAACCATCCCTTGGGCGTCAAGGTGCCGCGGAGCCTGGCAATATCAGCCTCCATCATTCCAGGTATTCGACCCCATCTATCTTCCCGTCCCCGTCGAAGTCGAAGCCTTGGACCACCCTCGACCACGACTCTTGGCCCTCGTAGGTGGCGAGCGCCCTCTCCCAATCCCTTGTGAGGGCGAGGACTGCCGCCTTGGTGCCGATGGACCTGATGCCCGCCAGGACGATCACCGAGGCCCCGGGCGCGTAGGGGTTGGGCACACGGGCCAGCAGACCCACATTATCGCCGGTGTAGCGCCTGCCCATACCCTCCAACCCGAGCCAGTAATTATCCTCCCTGAAGCGGATGGGTAGGGTGCTGTTGACGCCGGCCGTGATTATGTTGGCCCCGGGTCCGCCCAGCAGGATTAGGTTCTGCCCCTCCGCCTTCTCCGCCTTGACGTCCACATCCAGCTTCACCACGAAGTCGTCGGGGGGGCGCCAGAAGCGCCCCAGAAACATGGAGAGCTGGGCCGAATAGTGGCCGTCCCGGGCTTTGATCTTGAGGGGGCCATGCTCCTCGGGGGAGCCCACCACTATGAGCCCCTTGAACTGGTCCGACTGGTAGAAGCCCCTGAAGAAGCGGGCGAGGATGTCGGGTGGGGGGGCTGGATGCCCATAGCACTCCCACCTCGCCGTCAGGCTGTAGACCAGAGCCCCCGCCGTGGCCCTGTATAGGTGGGCCCTGGCCCCCCTGACCATCCTTTCCCCACAGACCCTGATGATGCCGGCCTCCCTCATCCTCCGAATATGGTAGTATATCCGCTGGGGGTGCAGCTGGAGTTCATGGGCAATCTGTAGAGGGTAAGCCTCCGACTCACTGAGCCTCTTCAGGATCCTCCTGGCGGTGGCCGAGGCCAGGACCGAGAACCCCCTATCATCCAACAGGGAGGCATCTGTATACCGGGAGCCGGATGGGCCCTGGGTTATCACGAGGGCTCTGGGCACGGGCCATCCATTACAAATCAGTTTATAAGGGTTAGGCACCTCCTCGAACAGCCAGCCCGGGGACCATGCTGAGTCCGGTGTTAATGTGAAGTGGCTTGTCATCCATGGTCTTTATGAAGCCATCTGGAGAGGAGTCCCCAATGTGTGGGATCATCGGGTATGCCGGGCCTAGAGCCGCGGCCCCCCTGCTCATCAGCGGGCTGCGGCGCCTCGAGTACCGGGGATACGACTCGGCCGGCATAGCCCTCCTCACCGAGAAAGGGATCTTTGTGAAGAAGGTTGTGGGCAGGGTGGACCACCTCTCCCGGGAGGTGCCGGCTGGGCTGGAGTCCAGGGCTGGAATCGCCCACACCCGGTGGGCCACCCACGGCGAAGTGGCGGAGGTGAACGCCCACCCCCATACCTCCTGTGCTGGGGATATAGCCGTCGTCCACAACGGCATCATAGAGAACTATGCGGCCCTGCGCCGTAGGCTGGAGGGCGCCGGCCACAGGTTCATCAGCGCCACCGACACCGAGGTCATCCCCCACCTCATCGAGGAGTTCGCTGGGCGGGGTTTGGGGCCGAGGGTGGCTGTGCTGAGGGCTGTCCGGCGGCTGAGGGGCAGCTTCGCCTTCGCATGCCTCTTCCAGGGGGAGGGCCTCATCGTCGGGGCCAGGATGGGGCCCCCGCTAGTGGTGGGTGTGGGACGAAACGGTGAGCGGTTTCTCGCCAGCGACCCCCTATCCTGCCTGGACTCGACGGACCACTTCATATTCTTGGATAATGGTGAGGTGGCGGTCATCTTCAGCGGCGGGCATGAGATCTACACCTTCAGCGGGAGGAGGGTGGAGAAGATGCCCACCCAGGTGGCGTGGGAGCTATCGGATATCGATAGGAAGGAGTTTGCCCACTACACCCTCAAAGAGATCTACGAGCAGCCCCAGGCCATCGACGCCACCCTCAACCAGGAGGAGGAGGCCCTGGAGGAGGTGGCATCGGCCCTGGAGGGGGCGGAGCATATCGTGCTCACGGCCGCCGGCACCAGCTACCATGCGGCCCTGGCCGCCAAGCATCTCTTCGCAACCGTGTGCCGTAGGCGGGTGGAGACCCTCCTCGCCAGCGAGCTCGTAGCATACACGCCCCTCCTCGATGAGGATACAGTCCTCATGGCCATATCCCAGAGCGGTGAGACGGCGGACGTCCTTGAAGCCGTCAGGCTGGCCAGGGAGCGGGGGGCCAGGACCATCGGCGTGGTCAATGTGCCCGGATCAACCCTGGCCCGCGAGGTGGACCACAGGCTCTACACGAAGGCGGGACCCGAAGTTGGGGTGGCCGCCACCAAGAGCTTCACCTCCCAGCTTACACTGCTCACCCTGTTAACCGCCAGGATGGGCGGCGACCAGGCACTCGCCCGGCAGCTCGGCCGCATCCCGGGCCTCGCCGCCCACGTGCTCGACTCCACGGCGGAGGTGGTGAAGGGGGTCGCCAAGCGCATCCAGGGGGTGAGCGACGTCTTCTTTGTGGGCCGGGGCCGGCACTACCCCATCGCCCTGGAGGGGGCCTTGAAGATGAAGGAGCTCTCCTACATCCACGCCGAGGGGCTCGCGGGGGGAGAGCTCAAGCACGGCACCCTGGCCCTCATAACCCGGGGGACACCCGTCGTGGCATTGAACCCCACGGATGAAACCTACAGGGACACCCAGAGCAACATAGAGGAGATGAGGGCCCGGGGAGGCTTCATCATCGGGCTATCCAACAGGCCCTCCCAAGCCTACGATATCTTCGTGAAGCTCCCCGACGCCATACCCCCCGCCTACCCCATCATCGAGGTGATCCCGCTACAGCTCCTGGCATACTACACCACGGTGGAGAGGCGGCTGGACCCCGACTTCCCCAGGAACCTGGCCAAGTCCGTAACCGTCAAGTAGGCCCCAGAGCTTAATAGCGGCGCCCCCCTCGGAGCAGGGCCGTTGGTGAAGTGTGAGCTCTGCGGCGCGGACGAGTTCCTGCCCTTCACATGCCCCTACTGCAGCCGGAGCTTCTGCGCCGAGCACAGGCTCCCCGAGTCCCACCGATGCGAGGGGCGGTGGATGGCCAGACCACCAAGGCTGGCCGAGGAGCTCGCCCAGAGCAGGGTCGAGTTCCGGGGTGAGAGGGTTGTTACACCCCCCAGGGCAGGGGTGCTCAGCACCCTCAGGGAGCACCTCCCCAGCCGGCATGAGATGAGGGACCTCACGATCGCGTGGCTCGCCCTGAGCGCCGCGGTGGTGGCGGGCTACTGGTTCAGCCCCCTCATCATCATCTGGCTCCCAATCTCGATGGTCACCGTGGGGCTGGGGTTCGCCCTCCACGAGCTGTTCCACAAGTGGGTCGCCCAGCACTTCGGTTACTGGGCAGAGTTCCGGATGTGGACGTGGGGCCTCCTCCTAGCCATCCTGCTGGGCTTCCTGACGGGGGGCCGATTCATCTACGCCATGCCCGGGGCCACCCACATCATGCCCCCCCTCGGCGCGTATGGATTCGAGGGGGTGAGGAGGAGGGAGGTGGGCCTGATATCCCTGGCCGGGCCCCTCCTCAACATCGCGCTGGCAGCCATCTTCTGGCCCCTCCAGGGCTCACCGGGGCTTCTGGGCGTCGCAGGCCATGTGGGGTTCAGGATCAACCTCTGGCTGGCGGGCTTCAACCTCATACCCCTCGGGGAGCTGGACGGTCGGAAGATCATGGCATGGAGCGTACCAGTCTGGGCCCTGACCGCCCTGCCGGCCTGGGCCCTACTTTTCATCACATGATCCGCCGGCCGAGGGTTTCCCCTCCCTCAAGGGCCCACGTGCCCTCTGCCGAGGGTGTTGAGTTAGCCCCGGGCAGGGCGGGCACCTTCGCCCATCTTTCCCTAGCTGGGGAGCGAGTAGACTATCTCCTTCTCGTGGCCCAGCAGCTCCACGAAGGTCTCGGTGCCCGAAACCCCCTCGATGACGGCCACCTGCTTCGCCACCAGGTCGTGTAGCTCCTTGAGGTCGCGGGCCTTAACCCTAAAGATGATGTCGTAGCGGCCCGTTATCTCACGGATATCGTAGATGTTGGGTATGCCGGAGAGGGCCTTTATGACCGACTCCCTGGCCCTCGCATCGATCTTTACGCACACGGTGGCTCCGACAGTGTATCCTAGGAGAAGGTCGTTGACGATGAGCGTGTACCGCTTGATCAGGCCCCTCTTGACCATCCTCTTAACCCTGCTGTAGACCACGCTGGTGTTCTCCCCGAGGGTCTTCGCGAGCTTGGGTATGGATACGGAGCTGTCCTTCACCAGCTCCCCCAGAATCTTGAGGTCGAGCTGGTCGATCTTCCCCAGCGCCCTCCTACGCCGCGGCTTCTTGCTCATCCCCCAAATATTTTCCTAAAGAAATAAATATAGTTTGCGTTTTAACAAAAGTTTCCGCCCTGCTTAAGAGTTTCTGCGGCGACCTTGGCGCTGGCCAGTTTCGAGCCCTTCAGCCCTCAGCTTAAATACCAACTGTATGTGGGTCCGTGTGTGGCCAGGCCCCTAGACGTGGGCACGGGGAATTTCGAGTCGGAGGTCCTTAGGGCCAGGGAGCCGGTGCTGGCCGACTTCTGGGCGGAGTGGTGTGGGCCGTGCCGGCTTATGCACCCCATCGTGGAAGCGCTGGCGGAGGAGTTCGATGGAAGAGTTAGGGTTGTGAGGATAAATGTGGATGAAAACCCGGAGCTGGCAGCCCGGTATGATGTCTACGCGATACCCACCTTCATCATCTTCCGAGACGGCATGGAGGTTGACAGGCTGGTCGGGGCCATATCCAAGTCGGCCTTAAAGGAGAGGGTGGAAAAGGTAATAACAAAGGGCTAAGCCTCTGGCCTCAGTTGGACTCGGAGAGGTACCGGAGGGTCCTGGAGGAGTCTGAGGACTTCGGCACCATATTCGAGCTTGTGAAGGAAGTGGTTTACAAGGTCACGGGTCTGAGGCGGGCGGGGCTCACGCTGGGGCTGGCAGACCTACCCCCCACCATAGCGGCCTACCATCCCTTCGCCTCGAACGCGATAGTGCTGAACAGGCTGATATTGAGGGCGGTGCAGAAGATCGCCAAAGATAGGGTGGAGGTGAACGCCTACATATTCACGGTGCTGATGCACGAATACCTCCACAGCCTGGGCATCCTGGATGAGAGGGAGGTACGGCCCCTGGTCCATAAAATCTGTGCCGAGACACTGGGAGAGAGGCACCCCGCCGTGGAGATGGCAAGAAAGGGCCTCTCCGAGATATTCCCCCGGCTACTCGAGGCCATCGAGGTATCCGGGGAGGGGGTGGAGCTGGTCAAGGACTTTGACAGGTCCACCATCACATACATCGGCTGAGCAGTGGAGCCTCAGGGCTCCACTACCGGAGCCCCCTCGTTCCGTATAGGGCGGCGGGTAGGGCTGCCAGCTGGGCCGCCAGGGACCAGATGAAGGGCGCGGGATAACCCCAGCCCTCCAGCAGGCCGCCGGCCACCGGGCTGCCCACCGCGACCCCCAACAGGATCACCAGCTGCTGCAGCCCGGCGCTCGCCCCCCGAATCTCAGGATTCATGGATGCAGAGACCGCCGATGCACCCACAAAGATGGGGGCCAGCCCGAGGCCCAGCAGGACGGCGCTGAGCAGGCGGAGAGGCAGGCCCAGGCTGAGGACGAGAAGCAGCTGGGAGAGGGCTGTGGGGATGAGGCCTGATAGGAGCAGGAAGCGTACTCCCCGCCTCTCCAGCCATCGAGAGACCAGGGGGAAGACCGGCAGGGAGGCCACCGTCGTAATCCCCACGTATATGCCAACCTGGCCGGCCGCCTGCTGCTGGGTGATCTCCAAGTACCTCTGTAGGGATAGGCCCAGGGCACCCACGATGGTGCCGATGGCCAGGTAGAGGGAGAGGAGGGGCGAGTAGGATAGGATAAGGGTGGGCGAGATTCGGGCGAGCCTCCTGGCGATGACGCCCACCCCACCCCTCACCTGGTAGGTCTCACGGATCCTCAGCACGGCCACCAGCCCCCCGAGCATGGCCAGGGTGAGGAACAGGAAGAGGGGTCTGAAGCCGAGGAGTGTGACGAGGCCCGCGGCCGTGAAGGAGGCCACCACGATGGATATCCCCACAAAGACCCAGTAGGTGGAGAGGGGCTTCCCCAGCCTCCCAGCCCAGAGGTCCCCGATGATGGCTAGGCTGGCGGGCAGGATGATCGAGTCGCCCACGGCGTGGAGCATCCTCACCGCCAGCAGTAGTGGAGGGTTGGTGGCCAGGGCGTAGCCCAGCATTGCCAGCACATCCCAGGCCAGCCCGAAGAGCAGGGAGCGTCTCCTCCCAACCCTGTCCACCAATACACCCATGATGATGCTGCTGGGGAGGGCGACGATGGAGTAGATGCCCACGATCAGCCCGGAGAGGGCCTCCCCGGCACCCAGCAGCCCGGCATAGTTGGCTATGATCGGGCTTATGGCGGCGGTATCGATGACGGAGAGGAAGCCCAGGACCGCGATGGTGGCGAGCACCCTCCTGCCCATCGGTGAGACCACCGCCTCCTGAAGCGCCATAGGGTAGCCCCCAGCCGACATCAAGCTCTGTGTTAAAACCTCCACGTTGTCCTTCGTGGTGGTGAAGATGGGGACGTTCCTCTGCGGGGTGGCTCCGTAGGACCTGGGGTGTGTGCTGACGGAGTAGCTGTGAGCTCCTGGGGGCGCTCACATAGAGGTGGGCGACCCGCTGGCCAGCCAACTGACCGCCCAACGCTTCCTAACCTGCTGCACGAGGGCCCACGGCAGACGCGTTTAGTCTCTGAGCCGCCCAGCCACGGTGGTGTTCCGTCCCATCCCTTTTTACAACGATATCCAGCTGTCCAGGTTGAGCCCGCAGCCATCATATACCCAGGGCTCCCCCACGAGAGGCATGGGAGGTTTCTTCGAGGTTGATGTGCGCGTCAGGCTGTCGGAGACGGATGCGCTGGGAATAGTCTATTATGCCCACTACCTGGTCTACTTTGATATCGCGAGGCTGGAGCTTCTGAGGTCTCGGGGCATCACTGCTGAGGAGTTGGGGCGGCGTGGGCTGGGCTTTCTAGCGGCGCAGGTAACTTGCAGATACCTGTCACCGGCTAGATTCGACGATATGTTGAAGGTAGGGGTGCGGGTTGGAAGGCTTGGCAGGTCCAGCGTTACCTACGATCATGAAATCTGGCGGGTGGGTGACCGCACAAAGATAGCGACCGGCAGAGTCGTCGACGTCATGGTGGACTCACATGGAATACCTACGACGATACCCGATGACATCCGCTCCCGCCTTATCGGTGAGGGGGGCCGCCCACCATAAGGGTCTGAGCAGTTCTGCTTCGTTGAACAAGGGTTAGCTTGAAGGGGCCATGGCGAGGGAGGAGGCGTTAGCAGGCCTGGTTGATGATAGGCTCTTAAGTCCGGCTGAAATCCCCGGCTCCGCGGAGTCTCCTAAGAACCTTAGCTCCCCTAATCGAAAAACCGGCTTGGTATCGGGCCCCGAAGAGGGGTTCGAATCCAGGGAGCTCGGTTATTCCCGGAACCCGGATCTTGGCCTCTCCCAACCAGACATCTTCCACACGAATGTTATACTTCTGGACCTCCACCAACTCAAAGACCTCCTTCTGGCCCTCCTGGGTGCGGGGAAAACGCCTCACCCCAAAGGTGGCGCCGAAGTTCACCAGCTCTGAAGGTTCGCCCCGCCTCTGTATAGTCAGGGTGACCGAAATTACCCGACGGCCGTCCTTAACACAGTATCCTGACAGCGTGGTCCCCTCGCCCAGCGGCTTGAGCGCCGGGTTGAGGGGGTGAAGCTTGGTCATTGTGATCTCGTCGGCCATTCTCTTCGCGTAACCGTTCATCAGACCCCTCATAAGAGACCAGTCCTTGTCCACCCACATGATGGGAAAGTAGATTCCCGGCTTATCCCGGTATTTACACCCTATTCCTATCGCTGCCTCACGGTAGATGGTGCCCTCAGGACTCTGGAAGATGGCTTCGGGCCTCTTCTCACTTACGGACACAAATTCGCTGACGTAAACCACACAGGTTCCGTCCTTGACCTTCAGGGGGCTGGGCAGGAGCCTCTGAAGCTCCGCCTTACTAGCCTTGAAGAATCCAGCCACGTAGTCTACACCGTAGTGCCAGGGTCCAGGCTCCACGATGGCCTCAAATCCTCCCAGGCTGAGGCTTTGATCAAGGGCCTCCATACGGCTGTGGAAACCCTATCACCTAATTAATCCTTCATCTAAATCAGCGGGGACCTCATATAGGGGCCGAGTTTCTAACCGTGCACGTTCCCACCCATTTCACACTATGTGAGCTTGGAGAACATCAAGCAGGGTAGTGTTCCGGAAGGGTCGATGCAGCGAGAGCCGGCTCTTCATGGGAGAGTTAGGGTCATCTACTAGCTACAGATCGAGGTTCTCTAGAAACGCGGTGCTACCTGAGTGGGATCTACTTGCTTCTCAGCGCGGTCACTTGGGAGCTTCTATCGTGTCCAGGAGCCGCTTCACCATTTTGAGGCATTCTTCCCTCTGATCCGAGAACTGCTCGAACATCTTGGCCCACATGATGGTGGGGTCTCCCCTACTGAATCGGTCGTAGAGCTCGTATCTCTGCCCCAGTTCACTGCAGACGACATCCCATGCCAAGTTGAACAACTTGATTCTCTCCACGGCGGGCACACCTGCTCCAGCCAGGTACTTTTCTAGGTACTGCCTGACCTCTGGGTTCTCCAAGTCCTTGTAAGAGGAGGGGAGGGTGATTAGGGAGCCGGCTGCCAAGAGTTTGATTATCTCGTAGGCCCTGGGTAGCGCCTTCATGTTAAAATGGCTGCAGGATACCGCTATCTCTGGGTTGGGCCTGAAGAGCCCGTTGGGAAGCTTCTGGCCTGCTTCCTCCGCGGCTATGATCGATGCCCGTGTCAGGTTCAGGTAGATGAGTAACTCTCCCAACTTCTCTTGAACATTGATGAATTTCTCGATCCCCACGGTGGAAGCTATGGCGGTGGCCAGGCCCACGAGGAATTTGAGCCTAGAATAATGCTGGATGGTGAAGTGATAGTTGAACCAGGCCTTCATATATACTCCGCCCCACATCATGAGTGGTATCTTGTCGACTTCGCGATAGATGAATACGTTCTCCCAGGGGATGGTCACGTTGTCGAAGACAACCATCGCATCGCTCTCCTCGAACCTCGAGCTGATAGGATACTCAAACTGGCCCATTCCGGGTCTGGGTGTGAAGGCCTTCCGGGCTATGAACTTGATTCCGGGCAGGTTTGTGGGGCAGGCGAACGCTACTGCATACCTGGGATCAGGGTCTCGGAGCATGTTGGGGAAATATATTATTTCCTCGGCGTAGGGTGCTGCCGTCGACACCATCGCCGCACCCCTCACCACGATACCCTCGGCCCTGGTTTCAACCACCCCGACCTGTATGTAGGGATCGGCCAGCTGTGAAGGCATCTTAGACCTGTCTACCATGGGCGCCACTATGGCGTGGGTGAGGAAGAGGTCGCCCTTCTTGCAGTACTGGTAGTACTTGATGGCGTTATCGCCGAACCTCGCCTCTGGCTGCCCAAAGAAATCCCGGGCGTGGGCTGCGAATATCCCCGTCCACATGTTTAGGTAGTCATAGCAACGACCAAAGAAGCCGAACAGATTGTCATAAATCGCGGTGAGGCCCTCTCTTACCCTTCTCAGGTCTTCCTTGGATTGGGGGATCAGATAGGTGATGCCCACCCTCTCGCCATCCTCTTCATAAGTGAGCTTGTCGATGTAGTCCTTCTCCCACTGCAGGTCGTACATCCTAGCGAGAGTCTCAACTGAAACCCTGAATGCCGGATGGGTTGTGACGTCATCCACGAGTTTCCCATCATAATAGACGGCGGGTTGACGACTTCGTATACTGGCCAGGTAATCCTGTCCCCGTCTTGCTGGCACGCACCTGGCACCCCCTGTCACAAAGGCAGGCCTGCCCTGCCTTAAGGCTTCGGTCGGCTTCGCTGGACTACCTAATAAGAGTACCTTCCACAGTAAACTTCACGGGTGGCTGCTTGGAACCAGACTTAGAGGTCTATGCCGACAGAAGGACCCCTCGGTCCTGCTTCTCCCAGCCATCACCCTCTGGTAAACTTATTATTGGTGTCTCCAAATTTTTACTCTCTCAGCTCTCGGGTACCTCTTCACCCATCGTGCTCACTTCCTTTTAGGGTATGATCGTTGAGGTAGTTAAAGGTGCAAAAAGCCGCCCCCTGTTCATCATATTGTGGGCACGCTTTTCAACATTGACACTTTGGAGAAGCGCAAATACTTAAATCGAAGCAGGGGGTCTCAGCGCTGCTTGGAAGAGGCATACGAGGTTCCAACTTATCTAAACTATATTGATGGGAGATGGGTCTCTTCCGATGGCGGTGGACTCCTAGAGAGTCTGAACCCTGCGACCGGAGAAATTGTAGCGAAGGCGCAATGCTCCACGAAGAGTGATGTGGATGCAGCTGTGGAGGCGGCCAGGAGGGCCTTCGATGACTATGTCTGGCAAGGCAAGAGGCCGCATGAAAGAGCCCATGTCCTGCGGCGAATCGCGGAGCTTCTACGGCAGAATGTAGAGCCCCTCTCCGTCCTCCTCACCAAGGAGAATGGCAAGCCCCTGGCCGATGCCAGGGGGGAAATTCTCAATGCGGCGAATGTCTTCGACTACTACGCTGCGATAGCCAGGCATATCGTCGGTAGGATTCCCCGCTACGGTGATACTGACGTGAGCTTGGTTGTCTATGAGCCTGTGGGGGTCTGTGGGCTGATAGTTCCTTGGAACTCGCCCATCTCACTCCTCTCATGGAAGCTCGGGGCAGCCCTCGCCGCTGGCTGTACCGCGGTCATAAAGCCCTCGGAATACACTCCTGCGATAACGATGGAGTTCGTCAGGCTTCTGGATTCGATTAAGGAGCTGCCCAAGGGCGTGGTTAACGTGGTCACCGGGCCGGGGGAGCCCGTGGGCAGCGAGCTGGTCAAGCACCCTTTGGTGGACAAAATATCATTCACAGGCTCAACCGAAACAGGGAGAAGGATCATGGAAATGGCCTCCGTAAATCTGAAGAGGATCAACCTCGAATGCGGTGGTAAATCTGCGAACATCGTTCTGGATGACGCGAACTTCGACCAGGCGGTTAAAGGTGCCTTCTGGGGAATATTCAGAAGCGCGGGCCAGTCATGTAACGCTGGCTCCCGCCTACTCGTACAGGCCAGCATCTACGACAAGTTTCTGGATGCCCTCGTGGACATGGCGAAGCGAGTCCGCGTCGGGAACGGCCTGGACCCGGATACCGAGATAGGGCCCCTAATATCTGAGAAACATCTAAACAGGGTTATGGGCTACATAAAATCGGGCATCGAGGAAGGGGCAACCCTGGTACACGGCGGGCGCAGATTGGTGGAAGGAGAGCTGGCCAAGGGCTTCTTCGTCGAACCCACCATCTTCAAAGACGTTACACGGGAGATGAAGATATTCCAGGAAGAGATCTTCGGTCCGGTATTGTGTGTGATACCCTTCCATGATGACCAGGAGGCCATCGATATCGCTAATGACACCAAGTATGGTCTCGCCGGGAACATATGGTCCCGAAACATCTTTAGGATCATGAGGATTGCGCGGGCTCTAAGGACGGGCACCATCTGGGTGAACAGACATCTAAACCCGGGGCCCGAAGTTCCGTTCGGTGGATACAAGCAGAGTGGGATCGGTAGGGAGACGGGTATGGAGGGTCTCATGGAATACCTCGAGGTGAAACATATCAGCTTAAACCTCAAGGAGGAGTTTGAAAGGGTCAGAAGATAAGTGGCGGCCTCAAGGAAGGTAGCAGGGCAGAGTACATGCTAGGGGAGATTCTGGAAAACCAAATCCAGCCCTCAGAGCCACACTGATCTCTTCCTCCCCTCTGCCTTCTCGAATATATCGCTCGTCACAATAGAGCACATCAAGTTGCTTACCACGATCCACGGGCCACACATCCGGGGGCTTTGCAGAGCCAGAAAGGCCGCGATGAAACTTATACTTTTTTAATCAGGTCCCAGGGCTTCGGTACTATGCCGCTGAGGCTTGTGCTATTTGAGCCCGGGCCAAGGCTTGGCGCCCTGTTGGAGGACGGGCGCATCGTCGACCTCGCCTCAGCCTACGCTTCCCTGCTGGCGGAGGGTGATGCTGAGCATAGATACCGGTCTGCCCAGGCTCTCTTCCCACCGGACCTATCCTCCTTCATAAAGCTGGGCGAGAAGGGGCTGAGGGAGGCCCGCCGTGTACTTGAAGTCCTGTGTGATGAGTCTGTGAGGGGGCTCAGGGGAGAGCCCCTGGCCTATCTGCCAGGCCAGGTGAGTTTGCTGCCTCCTCTTCCCTCGCCATCCAACAAGCTGGTCTGCGCGGCCGCAAACTTCGCCTCTCACACGGCCAGGGTCAGGCGATGCACGTTAGACGAGGCCCGCCGATGGATCCTGGGCCAGCTGCCTGGCGCCTTTCTCAAGCTCCCCCAGGTTCTAATAGGGCCTTTTGACGACCTGACCTACCCCAAGAGGACCACCAAGCTGGACTACGAAGTCGAGGTGGCCATGGTCGTGGGGAGTAAAGGGAAGGACCTGAGCAGGGAGGAGGCGAGGCGGGCCATATATGGCTATTCCATCTTCATAGACTATTCTCTTAGGGACGTACAGGACCCCGAGGGGACCCTATCCCTCCCCATGAGGAAGAACTTCGATAGCGGGGCCTGCCTGGGTCCCTGCATCGTACCCTCGGAGGATGTGGGGGATGCATACTCGCTACAAATGCTCCTAAGCGTCAACGGAGAGGTCAGGCAGGAGGGGGGCACATGGGAGATGGTGAGGGGTTTTGAGGAGCTCCTATCCTGGTTCTCCAGGGACCTCACCTTTTACCCCGGCGATATCATCACATCGGGCACCTGCCAGGGGACAGCCCTTGAGAAGGAGATGTTGGAGGGCGACACATCTTGGTATCTTAGAGTGGGCGATGTGGTCGAGGCCGAGGTTAGGGGTATAGGGCGGGTCAGGAACCGCGTTGTCACTGGTTAGAGTGCTGTTCCCTAATGCACGAAGGGCGGGCGTGCGGAGAGCGCCTTGGGGCGGGTTAGGGGCATGGGCTCCCCCGTCTCCAGGGAGAGCACAGGCGTAGCATCCTGGAAGAAGGAGGGTGGCGGCCTATGCCCCCAGAAGTTGGTATAGCGCCTATCCCGGATGGACCACTTGATGGGCCTCCAGTCCGTATCAGCCACCAAGTAATCGCCTGTGTAGAACTCCACCCTGTGGCCGGCCGGATCCCTGATGTAGAGGAAGAAGGCGTTGGAGAGGCCATGCCTCCCCGGCCCCCTCTCGATCGAGTCCTGAAGGTCCACGGAGGCCAAAAGGTCGCAGACCCTTATGACGCTCATCATATCCTGCAGCCAGAAGGCTACGTGGTGAAACCTGGGCCCTTCGCCCGTCATCACGGCTATATCGTGCACGTTGTTCTTTCTCTCCAGCCACACGGCCCACATTGAGCCATCCAGGTCCTCCACGTACTCCGTCAGGGTAAAGCCCAGGCCATGGTGGTAATATTCGTAGGCGCGCCCCACATCCGGATAAAATACATTCACATGATCTATCCTGGCCGGCGCGACCCCCCTGTGCAGGTGGTACTTCTGCAGGTGCCTCTCCACCTCCTCCATCTCATAGTAGAGCTCTATGGGGAAACCCAGGGGGTCCTGCACGCGTATCGCTTCGCCCAGACCCCTCTCCTGTCCAGCCCTTATCCTGTGGACGCGCAGCCCCAGGCCGCCATAATACTCGGCCGCTCTGTCGAGGTCTTCGGCGCTGGAGAGCTTGAAGGCAATATGCCCCAGCAGGGGCGCCGGGCCCTGCCGAAGCACAAGCGAGTGGTGCCACCTCTCCTCCACCCCCCGGAGGTAAAGCTGGCCCGACGAGTACTCAGTCTCCACCAACCCAATCAGGTCCCCGTAGAACCACCTGCACCTCTCCAAGTCGGGAACGAAGAGTTCCACATGGCCTATCCTAGTGATGGTGAAGGGCGGTCCTGCCATAAGACTGGTTTTTGTAGGAGCCTGATTTAAGGTTTAGTGATGGCCCCACTATAAATTATCATGGGATAGGTGAAGCCCAACTTTAAATTATCAAGGGTGACACGCGGCGATGTGGGCACGAGGACTGGGGCCCAGTACATCTCCTCCCTCAGGGACGGCCGAGAGGTCTATCTCCGGGGAAAGAGGGTAGAGGACGTAACCGAGGAGGAAGCCTTCAGAAATATCGTGTCCACGATAGCTGGCCTCTACGACCTTCAACATGACCCATCTTATCAGGGTGCGATCACCTTCGAGGAGGGAGGGGAGAGGTTCGGTAACATCTTTCGGCTGACCAGGACGCTGGGCGACCTGGAGGCGATGAGGAGGTACTCCCAGCTCTGGCACGAGCAGACGGCGGGCATGCTGGGTAGGGCCCCAGACTTCCTGTCAGCCATGATGGTGGGGCTCTACAACATCAGCTTCGATCTGGAGGACTTCAACCCGAGGCTGGCCAGGAACGCCAGAATGTTCTACTATTACTGTAGGAGGGAAGACCTCTGCCTTACCCACGCCTTCGTCCCCCCTCAAGTCGACCGCACCAAGAGCAGGAAGGAGAATGGGGACGTAGCGGTGGTCGATGAGAACGAGAGGGGCATCGTGGTGAGGGGAGCCAGGCAGGTGGCGACCCTGGCACCCATCTCGAATGAGCTGCTCGTCTTCGCCTTCATGCCTAGGGAGGATGAGGATGAGATCTCGGCCTGGTTCTGCATACCCCTCGCCACGGAGGGCCTGAAGGTCATCTGCAGGGAGGACTACGTCCGGGGCCGTTCCCCATGGGATCACCCCCTGGCGGTACCCTATGATGAAGCCGACGCCCTGGTGGTCTTCGACGATGTGCTCGTGCCCTGGGACAGGGTCTTCCTGCACGGCAAGGGAGCCGCAAAGTTCAGCTACAGGATAATACCCAAATTCATAGCCTGGGCTGGCTACACGGCCCTGATCAGGGCTGTGGTGAAGCTCCAGTTCCTCTTTGGGCTCGCATCGATGGTCGCGGACTACATAGGCATCGCGGACCTTCAGCATGTACAGGAGAAGCTGGGCGAGATGCTCTTCTACGTGGGCCTCATGGAGGACGCCTTGAGGGGTATAGAGACCACACCCCTGGAGCAGCCCCGCTCCGGCCTGCTGATGCCCGACTACAGGCGCATAATATACGCGAGGCTAATAGCGGGCACACACATCTTCCCGCGCTTTTCGGAGATCATCCGGCAGCTCATGGCGGCAGGCCTCATAATGCTGCCCACCGAGGCCGACTTCGAGGATGCCAGGCTGCGCGGCTACATAGAGAGCTATATGAGGGGGAGGGGGGTCACCGCCCGGGAGAAGGTCGCGCTCTTCAGGCTGGCATATGATGCGGTAGCCGACCAGTTCGGTGGCCGTCAACTTCAATATGAGATGTTCCACGCGGGCGATCCCGTGAGGCTGAAGATGGCCTATTACCAGGCAGCGGACAAGAGCAAGTATCGGGCGCTGGTGGAGAGGCAGCTGGCCAGGCTCAGAGCACACTCAAAGCAATCATAGCTCACGATGATTTATCGGAAAGGCAAGCTCGGCCCTGCTAAAGTTTATTAGGGGTCTCCCTATTATTATTGATTGATGAATAAGGACCGCGGGCTTAGACCCGCCATAGCCCGTTCCACTGCCATCATTATCGCCGTCGTCGTGGTGATTGCAATATTAGGGGCCGCCTATTATTGGAGCCTGCCTCCCCCCCTGGTTGGAACGATAAAGATAGGTCTCATGACATCGCTTTCCGGGGCGGGAGCCGCTGCGGGCCTCGACCAGCAGCGGGCGGCGACCCTCGCCGTGGAGGAGATCAACGCGAAGGGAGGAGTATTCCTGAGCAAGGAGGGTGGGAGGTTCAACCTGACCCTTGTTGTAGCCGATGACCAGTCCAGCACATCCGCGGCGGTGGCCGCGATGACACAGCTGGTGGTAAGGGATAAGGTGGACATAGTCATAGGTGGACTGGGGAGCGCCTTCGCTCTCGCAGCCCTCCCCGTGGTCATAGAGAACAAGGTCCCATACATACCAACGCCCTCCACACCCCAGCTCACGAGGACCGCCGATTACGGCCCGGATCCGAGCAAGTACATGGTCTTCCATTATCAGGCGACGGGACTTCAGTATGGAGCCACCATCGCGGACTTCCTCGCCGAGGTGGTGAGGCCCGCCGTGGCGCCGGGGAGAGACCTTACCGTCGCCTGGCTCTACCAGGACTCCGCCTTCGGTCGCGACTTCTTCACAGGCTATGAGCGGCGCGTAGCCGAGAAGGGTTATCCTCTGAAGCTCGTGGCCAGTGAAAAGTTCGCCATAGGCACCACAGATTACAGGGCAGTCCTCACCAAGATCAAGGCCGCCAACCCAGATGTCCTGATCCCGATGGGCTTTACATCTGAGTCTGTGAGCATGATAAAGCAGGCCGTCACGGAGGTGGGCATAAAGGCCCAGATAGGCCCCATCTGCGCCTGTGCCGACGACCCCTCCTTCTACAGGACCGTGGGGCCCCAGGGAGACGGTGTGACCATCGTCAGCCTCTACGCCGCATACGCCCTTCCCAAGGGCGAACAGTTCAAGAAGTGGCAGGAGATAAGGGAAAAGTTCCAGAAGAGGTATAATACCCTGCCCGGGCTACTTGGCGTCTCAGCCTATGATGCCGTCTACATCGCCGCCAAGGCCTTCGAGGTCGCCGGCACGAGGGACAAGGCGGAGGTGATCAAGGCACTGGGGGGCCTGAGCATGCCCCAGCTCACGCTCCCCGTCAAGGGGGGTAAGCTCAGCTTCGACCCCGTGTACAGGGAGGTGGAGTGGCTGCTCATAGCCCAACAGTTCTACTGGGACCCCAGCCTGGGAGAAGTAAGGGCCAGGGTGATCTGGCCCAGCGACGTCGCCGAGGCCAGTTTCAAACCCATCCCCTGAAGGGATTTGGACGCTATAATTTTTTTCCAGCTCCTCGTGTGGGCCACCGTATCGGGGAGCCTCTACGTCCTCCTCGCGACGGGACTCACACTCATCTTCGGCATCCTCAAGATCGTCAACTTCGCCCAGGGCGAGTTCATGATCGCGGGCGCCCTGCTGAGTCTAGTCCTGGGTAGGGCGCTGGGCCTGAACCCCTATGCCTCGCTTCCCCTCTCCGCCCTTCTCGTGGGGCTGATGGGGCTGGCGGCGTACCGCCTGGCCTTCCGGGCTATCCTTGGCACCACAAAGCTGAACGAGATCCTGGTCAGCATAGCCCTTATACTCATAATACAGAACGCGATCGCATCATATTTCGTTCCAACATTCAGGGAGGCGGTCCAGCTAAGCAGCCCCTTCGCGGGCGAGGGCATCAGCCTGATGGGCGGGCTCACACTAACCTATGACCTCATCCTCGTCATCGTAACATCCTGGCTGACCCTTGCCGCCCTCTACACCTGGCTTTACAGGAGCAGGACGGGGCTCAGCCTGAGAGCCCTGAGCCAGAACCAGGTGGGTGCTATGCTGTGCGGGATAAACGTCGGGGCCCTGGGTGGGGCTTCCTTTTTCGTAGGTGTGGCCCTGGCGGGCCTGGCTGGCACACTATACGGCATCATCACCCCCTTCGACCCACACTCGGGCACGCTATTGGCAGTAAAGGCCTTCGCCATCATCATCCTTACGGGCCTCGGTAACGTAGGGGGCGCAGCCATTGGGGGGCTTTTGCTGGCGCTGGCTGAGAACTTTGTAAGCGCCACCCTGGGCCCAGCCTGGAAGGATGCCGCCGCCTTCATCTTGCTGACGATAGTCTTGGCGGCGAGGCCCACGGGCCTCCTCGGCGAGAGGGTATAGGCATATGCGATCCCGGCAGCCGCTCCTGAGGTCGGGGCTACTGCTCCTCCTGCTACTTCTGATACCCTTCTTCGTCAGGAGCACCTACGCCCTGCAGACGCTGAGCCTAGCCCTACAGATGGCGATTTACTCCTTCTCCTGGATGCTCCTGGCCTACTCCGGCCAGGTTTCGCTGGGGCATGCCTTCTTCATGGGTGTAGGCGCGTACGGCTCCACGCTGCTGGCGCTCCAGCTCCTTCCCCCCCTCCCCTCCCTCCTCATCGGACCCCTCTTCAGCGCCCTCTTCGGGCTCGCCGTAGGATATTTGGGCGCGAGGCTGAGGGAGTGGTTCCTCGGCATGTACACCTTTGGGCTTTCGGTGATAGCCCAGACGCTGGCGCTCTCCGACCAGCTGAGCTGGCTCACGAATGGCGCCCAGGGCCTCTTTCCGCCGAGCCTCTTACCTTCCGCCCTCGATTACTCGACATCCGTCTGGTTCTACTACCTTCTCAGCGCGTCCATGGCCTGCGCGTGCTACGCACTCGTCCAGCTACTTCTCAGGTCCGGCCTGGGCCTCATCCTATCCTCCATCCACGACAACGAGAGGGCGGCCAGCTCACTGGGCATTAATGTCCGTAAGTACAGGGTACTGATGTTCGGGCTCTCGGGCTACCTGGCGGGTCTTGCTGGCGCGCTGGGCAGATTCACCTTCATAAGGTACCTGGACCCGGGCATATTCAGCCTCGAGAATAGCGTGTGGCCCCTCCTCTTCTCAGTCATGGGGGGGATGAGGTATGCCGAGGGGCCCCTCCTGGGTGCGCTGCTCCTCTACCCCGTCTCGGACTTCCTCAGGGATGCGGTGGGTGGGTTCCTCGCCCTCGTCTTCTTCGGCGGCATCCTCGCCGCGGTGATAATAACATCGCCCCAGGGCCTCTACGCACTACTGCTGAGGGAGATCTCTGGCATGAGGGCTGAGAAGGGGGGGAAGCTTGGTGCTGCTGGAGGTCGATAGGATCACTAAGAGGTTTGGGGGGCTCCAGGTGCTGTGTGACGTCAGCCTGGGGGTGGAGCGGGGTGAGCTCCTGGGCATCATAGGCCCCAACGGCGCGGGGAAGACGACGCTGTTGAACATCATCTCAGGCCTGCTCCCGCCCGACGGCGGGCGCATCCTCCTGGATGGACTGGATATAACTCGCTCCCCACCACACGTACGCTCGCGACTGGGCATCGCCAGGACTTTTCAGATCCCCCAACCGTTTACCAGCCTCACCGTGCTCGAGAATGTGGCCCTATCGATGCTCCAGGGCGTGAGGGGCCTGTCGCGGGCTTCGGCGGAGGAGAAGGCGAAGGGGCTCCTCGAGCTTGTGGGGCTGGGGGATAAGGTAGGACTGTATCCAACATCCCTTAGCGTGGTGGATCTGAGGAGACTGGAGCTCTGCAGGGCCCTGGCACGGGGGAGCAGGCTCCTCCTCCTGGATGAGGTGAGCCCGGGCCTTACGGCCCAGGAGCTCTTGGAGCTCATGAAGCTGATCCGGCAGATAAACGCGGAGGGCGTGACGGTCGTGATCGTGGAGCACGTCATGAGGGTCATCGTGGAGCTATGCCATAGGGTGGTCGCCCTGCACGAGGGGAGGATCATAGCGGAGGGCAGGCCTCAAGAGGTGGTGGCCCATGGACTGGTGAGGAGGGCCTATCTGGGCGAGTAGGCCAGCTGGAAACACATTAAGGAGCATCCGGGCCGGTCGTGCTGTCTTGCTGGCCGTGGAGGGTCTCTCGTCGGGGTATTTTGGGGTCAAGGTCCTCTGGGGTGTAGACCTTAGGGTTTCGGAGGGTGAATTCGTGGCCGTGATAGGCCCCAACGGCGCAGGCAAGACGACACTGCTGAAGACGATCGCGGGCCTGATCCGTCCCTGGCAGGGTAAGGTGCGGTTCCTGGGCCAGAGCATAACAGGCCTTCCCCCCCACGAGATAGCGCGCCGAGGGCTGGCCTTGGTGCCGGAGGGAAGGGAGCTCTTTCCACATTTGAGTGTGGAGGACCACCTGAGGCTGGGGGGGCTCCTGGCCCAGGGGCGTGGCGAGGATGACGGTGGGGAACTGGCCCTCCAGCTCTTCCCAGCACTCAGGGCGAGGCTGCACCAGAAGGCCGGCACCCTGAGCGGCGGCGAGCAGCAGATGCTGGCGATAGCTAGGGCGCTGGCCTCAAGGCCCCGGCTTCTCTTGCTGGACGAGCCCTCCTCAGGGCTCTCGCCCCTCATCGTGAAGGGGCTCATAGGGGCGCTCCAGGACCTGAAGACGCGGGGGCTGGGACTTCTCCTCGTCGAGCAGAACGTCAGGCTCGCACTGTCGCTCTGTGACAGGGCCTATCTGCTGGAGAAGGGCAGGGTCTCGCTGGAGGGGAGTTCAGGGGAGCTCCTACAGCTACCGGCCATTAGGCAGGCCTATCTTGGTGTGTAGACCTCGTAAGGAACTCCTCGACCACGCGGTTGAACTCCTCGGCCATCTCTATCATGGCCCAGTGGCCGCAGCGGGAGAAGATGTGGGCCTCGGCACCACGTATCCTCTTCAGGAGGAGGAGGCAGTGCTCGATGGGCACGAACCTGTCCTCCAGCCCCCATATGATGAGGGTGGGAGCCCTGATCAGGTGGAGCTCTTGCGTAAGCTCCTCGCTGGGGGGTAGGCGCCGGTAGAACTCGATGAAGGAGGGGTCGGAGGCCACGCGGAACCTCTCCTCCACCAGGTCCTGGTCTAGCCTCGAGGAGTCGTACACAAATAGGCGTAGTAGTTCGAGGAACCTCTCTCTGGTGACCGGCTTGTCATAGAAGGCCCTCATGGCGCGTATCCCCTCCGTGGGCGTGGGCGTGAGGGCAGCCTCGTAGCCCAGCGCGGAGGCCCCCATGAGCACAAGGGCCTCCACCCGCTCAGGCCGGTCTATGGCCACCTTGCAGGCCACACCCCCTCCCATGGAGTTGCCTATGAAGGCCCCCCGAGCTATCCCGAGGGTGTCCATGAATGAGCATACAAAGTCCGCGTAATATTTTACGCGCCTCTCCGTTATGCTGGGCCTATCGCTCAGGCCGAAGCCGGGCAGGTCGGGGGCTATCACACGAAACCTGTGTGAGAGTCCTCGAAGGGTATGCTTGAAGTTGCTGAGCCCGCTCGCGCCAGGCCCGCTTCCGTGGAGGCAGATGAGCGGCCTCCCCTCTCCTGCCTCGGCATAGCGGACCCTGATGCCCTCCACGGAGACGAAGCGCTCCGATATTTCGGCCACGGGAGGGTGGTCTCATACAGCTTAATAAATTACCATTCGCCCAGCTCTGGTCCCACGAAGATGAGGGCCTCCTCACCCTCCACCAACGTCGCGTAGGCCCGTTTATAGTAGACGAGTGGCCTAACCCCCCTATTTATACCCCCATCCGTGACCCTTCCCACAACGATCGTGTGGTCTCCACCATCGTAGAGGGCCCATCGCTCACACTCGAGCCAGGCTAGCGCTTCGTCGAGGAGGGGCAGCCCTCGGGGGGACTGGCGGACCCGCACATAAGCGAACCTATCTCCAGCCACACCTCTCCTGCCCGCGAAGAGCTCCGACACCTCCCTTTGGTCCTCGGCCAGAATGTTGACCGTGAAGGCGGGCGCGGCGGTGAGGGCTTCGTGGGCCCTGGAGGCCCTGGAGACGCAGTGGAGCACTAGGGGCGGCTCGAGTGAGAGCGAGGTGAAGGAGCTCACCGTAAGCCCCCAACGCCGACCCATGTAGGTGGTCGCGACCACGGTAACCCCCTGAGGAAGGCACCTCATCACAGCCTTGAGCTTCTCCTGCTCACTCACCACTCCAGAAGCCGGCCTGAACTCTTTTATGCTTTTGGCCTTGGGCTCGAGGGCTTCATGCGGGGCCGTGGAGGGTATTCGGCAGCCTGACACCTGTGCTGGTCAGGCCCTTGGACCTGGGGTCCGGGCTACGCCCTGGCTTATCAGCTCACGGACCTCCTGCTGGGAGTAGCCCAACTCCAGCAGGATCTCCTCTGTATGCTCTCCCAACCTGGGTGGGGCCAGCCTCACGGGAGGCCTCTGGCCGTTGAAGAGCGCGGGAAAGAGGAGCTGAGGCACCCGCTCGCCATCGAGAGCGACGTGGGCCAGCATCCCCCTCGCCGTGATGTGCATATCTCCCAAGGCCTCCCCCACCTTCCTCACCGGTGCGCAGGGCACACCTGCCCCCTGCAGTAGTTCGAGCCACGTTGATACCGGCCTCTCCCCAAGTAGGGCCTCGATCTCCCTAACCAGCCTCTCCCTGTTCCGCACCCTCGCCTCATTGGTCGAGAAGAGGGGGTCCCCGGCGAGCTGCGGCCTGCCCAGCACTTCGCAGAGCCTCGTAAAGAGCCTGTCGTTGCCCACCGCTATGATGATGTACCCATCGGCCGCCTTGAAGGCCTGATAGGGGGCTATGCTGGGGTGGGCGGAGCCCATCTTCCTGGGTTCCTGGCCTGTGGCAAAATACTGTAGGGCCTGGTGTGTTAGGATGGCCAGCTGCCCCTCGTATAGTGATGTATCTATCCATACACCCCTCCCCGTCCTCTCCCTCAGTAGTAGGGCGCCCAGGATCGAAAGGGCGGCGAAGAGACCCGCTGTGATGTCGGCGATGGGGACACCGAACTTTACGGGCGCCCCGCCAGGCTCGCCGGTGATCTCCATCAGCCCGCTCATGGCCAGTGCTATGAGATCATAGCCGGGCCTCTGGCTCAAGGGGCCGTCTTGGCCAAAGCCGCTGATGGAGCAGTAGATGAGGCGCCGGTTGAGGGATGATAGCTCGCCGTAGGAGAGCCCGAGGGCGGCGGCCACGCCGGGACGGAAGTTTTCCACGAACACATCGCACCTGCTTGCAAGTCTCTTCACGACCTCGACCCCCCTCGGCGAGCGCAGGTTCAGGGCTATGCTCTTCTTGTTCCTGTTGACGCTGAGAAAGTAGGCGGCTTCGCCGGCCATCTCGGGCGGCCTCCAGCCCCTCGTTTCGTCGCCCTCGGGCGGTTCCACCTTTATCACCTCTGCTCCCAGGTCGCCCAGCAACATGGTGCAATAGGGCCCCGCCATGGCCCTCGTCAGATCCAGCACCCGGATGCCATTGAGCGGCAGCTCCATATGCAGGGTATGCCGGGCATAATCCGGGCATAATATATGGGTATAATACACAGAGACAGAAGCTTGTTCGCTGAACAACCCCTTAGACGAACCGGGTCGTGAGGCTTAAGTGGCTCCTTCCCCAGAATGTTGCAGATGAAGCGCGTGGATCCTCAGGTCAGGGCTATTATAGAGAGTGACCCCATCGCGCAGCACTTCGGCATTAAGCTCCTAGAGCTTAGGAAGGGTTTCTGCAGGGTTAGCATGGTCGTGAGGCGGGATATGTTGAACTTTCACGGCGTGGCCCAGGCGGGGGCAATCTTCACGCTGGCGGACTATGCCTTTGCGGGCGCCAGCAACTCACACGGCACGAGGGCGCTGGCCCTCTTCATGGACATAGCCCTGAGGAGGCCTGCCTTCGAAGGGGATGAACTCACCGCAGAGGCCTGCGAGGAGCACCTGGGTGAGAGGACCGCCCTCTACCGCATAGAGGTTAGAAACCAGGAGGGGAAGCTCGTGGCAGCCCTGCAGGGTCTAGTCTTTAGGACCGGGGAGAGTCTGCTTAGGAAGCTCGAGCGAGGGAAGGGCTAGAATCTCGGCTCGCCGCTCTCAAGGCCGTCGAGGAGAGCCTTAAGGTGGCTGAGCACATGCAGCAGGGTTCTCTCGACCCCCTTCAGGCTTCGCTCCCGGGCCAGATCAGCCAATTGCTCCAGAGAATCCATATGGCGCAGAAGCGCCTCGGTGAGCTCCTCCTTACCGCTCATTCCGCCTCCCTGATGGTGATCCGCCTGCTCTTCCCCTCGAACCTGGGAAGTGTGCCCTCCTTGACAAATTCGACATCGGGGCTTACGAAGATCAGGGTCCTTCTCAGCTCGCTCATGATCGCCTCCTTTAGACGCTTATCCCCCTCTCTACCTTCCTCCAGCTCTATCCTAACCAGGAATCTGCCCGAGGCTGGACTCTTGTCGACGATGACCTGGTACTCCTTCACCTCCTCGAACTTAAGCAGGGCCCGCTGAATGGCCTCAGGCCAGACCTTGGCCCCCCTATAGTGTATGACGTCGTCCACCCTGCCCCTGATCCACATACATCGGGGGAAGGCCTTCCTGCCACAGGGACAGCCATCCTCCTCGAGCAGCGTTATGTCCCTCATCCTGTACCTTATCAGCGGCATGGCCTCCTTAGTCATGGTAGTCACCACCATCTCCCCCTCCTCGCCCGGGCCCACGGGCTCGGAGGAGTCGGGGTCCACCAGCTCCAGGTAGAAGTGGTCGACCCAGAAGTGAAACCCGTTTTCGTGCTCGCATTCCTGGCCGCTGCCGGGGCCCAGCAATTCGGTGGCGCCGTATACATTCCTGGCACCCCCTCCCTTCTCCCTAAGCCCGAAGCCCTCCTCCAGCCTCCTCCTCATCTGCTCAGTCCAGACCTCGGCGCCGGGTATCGTGAGCCTCAGCGGTAGGCCCCTCGGGTCTATCCCCCTCTTCCTGAGCAGCTCCAGGATGTAGAGTTGGTATGAGGGCGTTCCGGTCATCACGGTTACCCTGAAGTCGGACAGGATGTCGAGCAGGGCCTCCGTGCGCCCCACGCCCCACGGTATTACAGCGGCGCCCACGAGATGCGAGCTCTGGTGAAAGCCCAAACCGCCCGTGAAGAGGCCGTAGCCATAGATGTTGAGGAGCACGTCGCCCTTTCTCACCCCCGCTGTAACCAGGGTCCTGGCCATGAGGTTCATCCACGTTTCATGATCCCTGAACGTGTAGGCGCCCACCGTGGGCCTGCCCGTGGTGCCCGAAGTCATATGCCAGCAGACGAGCTCCTCCCTAGGCACACACAGAAAATCACCACCGTAAGGGTAGCTGTAGAGCCTCAGGTCATCCTTGGTGGTAAAGGGGGCCTTCCGCAGGTCCCGGAGCGTGGAGATGTCGCTGGGGTGAAAGCCCGCCTCCTTAAACCGCCTCCTATAGAAGGGGCTCCTCTCATAGACGTAGTTCAGGATGAAGCGCAGGCGCTTCAGCTGAAGCGCCTCTAGCTCGCGCCGGCTCATAAGCTCCACATAGGGCTCCCAGTAGACTCCTCCTTGCTGGGGCAACCTTGCGCCAATCACGCCCCCACAATAAATAGTTGTTCTCCAATTAGCCTCATCGACACACCAGCCCAGGACATCCGGAGCCGCTTCTTCGCGGACTGCCCCTATACTCTTCCCCTGCCCCCTCGCCTATCTTCCCTAAGCGTAATAGATCGATGCTCCTCTCATAGACATGGTTGGGGATGAAGCGCCTAGATAGTCGTACAGCAACAGCCTGCCCCGTGTATCCACCGGAAAGACTGCTTTCTACTAGCCTCGTGAGGCTTCACCCACGCAAGAAGGACGTCAACAGACGCAGGGCTCACATCAATCTTACACCTTCACGTGTAAGCGATAGAGCTTCCTTAACCAGCCTGATGAGCGAACGCCCCCTACGGCGGAAGTCGAGTATCGGTGCGGAAAAGGCTGGTCTTTGAGAACCCGCCGCTATCACTCCGCTCACAGCTATGACTTGTGCGGCCAAACCCTTGGAGAGAGATTCCAGTTCCTCGGCGTCCTTGGCCGTGAGGATCACGGGGATGTCTCGCCGGTCTGCCATCATACCACGAAAGCCCTCCAGGATCATGATGTCAAGGCCCTCCCTGCGGCCGGCCTCGAGAATCTCATCGATATCCGTTAGGGGGCTGTCTAGCCTCTTTATGGTGGCGATCTCGTTGGGTGAGACACTTACCACGAGCCTTGCCCCGGCCCTACTAAATCTCCAGGTGTCCTTCCCCTCGGTGTCTATGGTGAAACTGTGATGGATATGCTTGACGGCCCCCACCCTGTAGCCCTCCCTCGACAGCCGATTTATGATGAACTCGGCTACACTCGTCTTTCCAGAGTTCTTCGTACCCAGAACCGCAAGCACCTTCATACTATCGACACCAACCCCAACCTCTGTACGGCCATCTCTAAGAATGGCTCCCAACGATAAGGTTTCCCTCACCACCCAGGCGGAGAACGTTTTATTCTCTGTTACGAGGCTTGGGAGGGGTGGCGCGCCTTGACCTGTCTGGGCCGCAGCCCACACGGCTGGGGTGTCTACGGATATGAAGGCCATTGAGGCCAAGGGGCTGACGAAGACCTACGAGTCCAGGATTGGTCCCTTCTCGCAGAAGAGGCTCATCCGGGCCCTCGACGGCCTCGATATGGAGGCCGGCTACGGGAGCATCACAGGGCTCCTGGGGCCCAACGGGGCTGGCAAGACCACCACGGTCAAGATCCTGGCCACCCTCCTGACCCCTGACTCGGGCGAGGCGAGGGTTGCGGGTTTCGACGTACTGACCGAACCAGACCAGGTTAGGAGGAGGATGGGGGTGGTGCTGGACGCCACCAGGGGCTTCTTCCTGAGGCTCACGGGCCGGGAAAACCTGGTGTATTTCGGCATGTTACATGACATGTCTCGGGAGGAGGCTGGGAGGAGGGCTGATAGGCTTCTTGAACAGCTCGGGCTCAGGGATGCGGGTGGGAGGCAGGTGGAGGGCTACAGCACCGGGATGAAGGCGCGGCTGTCCATCTGCCGGGCCCTGATGCACGAGCCCGAGGTCCTGATCTTCGACGAGCCCACCGCGGGCCTGGACCCCATCTCGGCCAAGGAGGTCAGGGACCTCCTCAGGGGTCTGAGGAGGGAGGGTGTCTGCATCCTCCTAACCACCCACAACCTCTGGGAGGCCGAGGCGCTGTGCGACCGGATCGTGGTCATCAACAGGGGGAGGGTGGTGGCCGCCGGCTCCTCCGAGCAGTTGAAGGCCACCTATGGCCTGAAGAGGGTGGTGGAGGTGGAGGTGTTCGACGGCCCGGCCCGCATCGAGGGGGCGGAGGTCGGGGTTGGGGAGAGGGGCAACAGGGTCTTCAGGTTCATCACGGAGCAGGAGCCCGGCGAGTACATCCCCATCCTGATGGAGAGGCTGAGGGGCCTGAAGATCGGGTATGTGAAGGTTCGGGAGCCGAGCCTGGAGGATGTGTTCATCAGGGCGGTGGGGGAGAGGAGTGAGCTCTAGCCTCTCCAAGTTCCTCGCCGCCATGGAGGTGGAGCTGAAGGAAGTTTGGAGGAGTGGGGAACTCATCTTTGTCTTCGTCCTCCTATATTTCTTGCAGGGGGTCTTCGCCCTCATCGGCCTCTCCATGCCCAAGGAGGAGGACCTCTTCCTCCGTCTTTCTGGGTATAGGGACTCCGTCCTTTATCAATTGGCGGGCCTGCCGGTGCTGATGGTGAGCCTCGTCTTCGTGGGCTCCATGACGGAATACCTCATGCTCATGGGCCGCCGGGGACTGGTGGAGGTCATCGCCACGACGCCCACAGACCGAAGGATCCAGCTGGCAGCCCATTCGACGAGCCTTACGGTGGTTACGGTCGTCTACTACCTCTCCCTCACGGCACCCTCCATAGCCCTCAGGTCCGGCCTCCAACGGCTGGGTAATCTCCTACCCGCCCTCCTCGCCCTGGCCCTAGGCCTCCTGCCACTACTCTTCCTCGGCTTCACCATCGCAAATATCGCCCTGAGGTTTAGGGCGTGGGCGTTCTCCGAGCTGGTGAACTCCCTGATCTTCACCTTCACAGGGATCCTGTATCCGCTGGTAATATTCCCCCCTCTGGTGCAGGCCATATCCCGGCTTCTCCCGCATCCACACGTGGCAGAGGCTGTTAGGGCGGCTGTCTATTATGGCCTTGTGGCGCCGGCGCAGTCCTGGGTCTTGATGCTTATGATCTTGGGGTATGGGGTGCTCGCCTCCATCCTCTACTCGAGTCTTGAGAGGGGGATAAGGAGGAGGGGCGCCTATGAAGCTCCGGTTCAATGACCTGGAGGCCGCCTTCTGGGCTTCATGGAAGGTCTTCGTCGGCGACCTGGCGCCCAGGCTCTGGCTCCTCTCCAACACCTTCTGGTCCATCGGGCTGGTGGCCATGATAACTGTGCACAGCCCCTCCCTGCTCACGGATAGGGTCATGGTTCAGTCGGTCGCCTGGAGCGCGGCCCTTTTCATGGGAACATCCAGCATGCTCTGGCTGGTGGGGCATGCGCTGGTGGATGCGAGGGAGACTGGGTTGATGCACGTCCACATGTCGTCTGGTGGTAGCCTGTTTGGCTTCGTGGCCGGCAAGGCCATGGTGGTGGGGCTGTACAACATTGTATCTCTAACAGTGGTGGTTGTCTTTACCACATTACTGTTCGGCGCCGTCCCCTCTATTATGAACCCGCCCCTCTGGATCCTCGGATTCCTATTGCTACAGGTGGTGTCGGCGGGGATCTCTGGCGTTTTCGCCACCCTCTTGATCTGGTTGAAGAGGCCCTGGGTAGCGACGAACTTCATGCAGTTCCTGCTGCCCGTCTCCAGCGGGATGATCCCTTACACCATAGCTCCTCAACCCCTTAAGCTGGTGATGCTGTACTCGCCGGTATCCTATCCGTTCGAGCTCCTCAGGAGGGGCGCGACGGGCCTCGAGCTCCTCCCGGTAGATTGGGGGGAGCTGCTTCTCGTCTCGGTGGTCGCCACATTTGCGCTAGTCTTTGCGGGTGCCCTAGCCCTGAGATGGGGTGAAAAGAAGATCCTGGCTAGAGGCACCTGAGGTCTTGATTCCAACCGGATACATCCGGTACGTGCTTATTCCTAGAGGCATGTGCGCTAGCAGAGGGTTGCCCCCAATGCTCTTATGGGGCTCATCGGGGTCCTGTATCACAGGGGATTGGTTGTGCCGAGGTCGAATGATGTGGGTACCTATGGCGCTAGCCTGCCAGGTAGAGCTCGGTCCTCCTTCCACCAATTCCTAGGGTGGTTAGGACGGCCGCCATTGTGACCATGATCAGGATGAGGCTGAGCACCGAGGCGTCGAAGACTCCTCCGCCCGACTGTTGATATCTGAGTATCTCTATGGGTATGGTCTCCCAGCCCGCCCTATAGACGAATGCCGTCGACGACAACTCTTGGATTATAAAGATGAATGAGAAGAGGGTCCCCACGAGGAGGCCCTGGGATATGAGGGGGGCGGTGATGGTGAGCATAATTCGTACCCTCTTGGCCCCTAGGGCCTCGGCCGCATCCTCCAACGTGGGGCTGACCTGGAGAAGTGCTGCGTAAGCAGACCTGATCACGAAGGGCACCCTTCGGGCTGCGAGCAGTATTATCATCACGAAGACGGTTTCTGTGAGGGAGAAGCCCAAGACCGGTTCCCTGAAGGCTCTGAGGTACCCTATTCCCAGAATCAGCCCGGGCACCGCGAGCATCATGGTAACTGTGCTGTCCAGCAAGGTTTTGCCTGGAAAAGACCCCCTCGCCAAGAGGTATGCCACCAGAAATCCTGCCACCAACGTGATCAGGGTCGCACCCACCGAAAAGATGACGGTGTTTATGATGGAGCCTCTGACCGCCCACACGATGGATGTGAACCTTTCCAGGCCCCAGGCCGCGGGGATGGGTGTAAGCCCCCACTCCTTCGAAAAGGCTCCGAAGATGAGGCTGATATAGGGGAGGGCCGCCACCAACCCCACAGCCATAGCGCCGGCTACAAATACATTCTTCCGCCATCCATGCAGCCTCTCCTCTCTCATGGTCGCGGAGATCAGTACGCCGCTGTACTCCCTAAGGCCCACGTAACGCGTCGCCAGGATGAGGAGGCTCACCGTAATGGTGATTATCAGCGAAGCGGCCACCAGGCCCATACGGTAGAGCCTCTCATCAATGAACTGTGTTATGTTGTAGTAGGAGGCTGCTGGGAGGAAGGCCCCACTCCCGAGAAAGACGGGTGTTATCCAGTCTCCGAGCGTGTAGACAAATACCAGGAAGGCCCCAGCTATGTAGCCTGGGCGTATCAGTGGAAAGGTGATTGTTAGAAACCTGTACAGTGAGGATGCCCCCAGGCTCTCAGCCACCTCTTCCAGGGCGGGCTCCACCCTTCGTAGGGCGGCCATGCAGGAAAGCATGATGATGGGGTAGAGGTGCAGGGTCTCCACCAACAGGACGCCGTGAAACCCGTAGAGGAAGTTGACCGGGGCTTTGAATAGCCCGAGCACATCCATCAGTATCAGGTTCAGGGTTCCGCTTCTTCCCAGTAGAAGAATGAAGGCCACCGCGGTTATGTAGGATGGGACGAAGAGAGGCATTATGTTGAGAAAGAGCACGCCAAACTTGCCTCGGAAATTGTACCGGAATAAGAAGTAGCCGAGCGGCACACCAATAAGGCTGGTGGTGGCCACCGTGGCGGCGCCCAGGTACATGGAGTTGAGGAGGGCGCGGGCCCCGTATTCCGAGAAAAGGAAATCCTGGTAGCCCTGTAAGCTGATACGGCCATCTACCAGCAGACTGTCGCGCACCACGGTAAGGATGGGGTAGATGAGGAAGAGGAATACGAGGGCGAAGGACCCGATCACAATCAGCCGGGGTCTGAAGGTGGTATCTGACATCCCGGTTGATCCGCTCACCGCTGGGGGGCCATCTTAGCGCGTCTTCTTGTCATGGTAATGCCTATGGCGATTGCCACCAGTATGCCGGCGGCGCCACCCAGCACGAGCGGGTTTTCATAGAAGGGTATAATCCTCGGCGCCTTCTCGACCAGCTCCGAGATCCTGGCAGCCTCGGCCCGCACCTGCCCTGCTTCACTAGATGCCTGGGTGTAGCTGCCCTGGTCGAAGAGCTTCAGGGCACCATCGAGCCGTGTCTTCACTGCCTTCAAGGCGTCCTCAGCCTCCCTTACATCTCGGTTGTTGGCCCTGGCTTGGGCTACAAGAGATTCTATCGCGGCTAGGTTGTTACGAGCATCCTCCAGGGCGACCCAAGCAGACTTAAGGGCGTCATGGAGGTTGGTGATGGTATCATCGAACAGCTTGTTGACCTCGGCTAGGCGCCGTGAAGCGGCCTCCTCGTCCATCCTGAACTTGGAGATAGGGCTTTCCCAGATGGAGTTCGCCTTCAAGAGCGTTCGAAGTATCTCCGCTTCTTTGCCGGGGATTGCGTCCAGCCTGATGTCCCTTCGCACAGGGGTGAGCCAGGCTGAAACCTGCGCTATCTGGCCCTCCCTTGTGAGCAGAAAGTCGATGAAGGCCTTGGCGAGGTTGGGGCTCTTAGCCCCCTTGAGGAGCGCCACGGGTGCGAGAATAAAGTAAGTCGGGTTGGGATAGATATAGGTGACCGGTTGACCGGCCACCACCGCGGATACCGCGAGGGGATCCGGGATGGCCAGGCCGATAGCGTACTCACCCTTCTGCACCAGCTCGAAGGCCTCGACGCTCCTACCCACAAAGCGGTCGATGTTCGCTGCCAGCCTCCGCAGGAAGGCCCAGCCCTCTTCGTCACCCTTCAGTTGCAGTATCATCTGCACGGTGCTGTGCATCGTCGATGAACGGGCGGGTGTGGTGGCAACAATGTGTCCCCTGTAGACCGGTTTGAGCAGATCCTCCCAGGACTCCGGCATTGGCAGGTTGTAGCGGGCTGCCGCCTGGTTGTGGATGAGTATTCCGGAAGCCCATATGCTGGCCGTCGCCCAATGGAAGTTAGGGTCCTTGGTGGGTATGCCGTTGAATTCCCCGGGTATATCGTCGAAGGAGGGGCTTTTGTAGGCTGCCAGGAGGCCCCTCTCTGTGAGGCTCTTGTAGAAGATCAGGTCACCCCCCCAGAACACATCGGCCTCGGGCTTGCCCGCCCACTCGATGATCCTGCCGTAGGCGACGGGGGAGCCCTGGATGATGAATCGAAGCTCCGGCTTAACACCGTAGGTCCGCTCCATAAAGGCCACAAACTGGGACTTGACCCTCTCCGTCATGGTCACTGTGAAGGGGGTTATGATGGTGAGCTGGCTTTCAAAGCCGGCTTGGCCCAGGGCGGGGTATTGGAATGCAGGTGCTGCCAAGATGAGGATTAAGGTGCTGGCGATCAGGAAGCCGTGCCTTCCCCTGTATGGCATCAGTGTGACTACTGCCACCGCCTTAAAAGATTTAGCGTTAAGTACGGTTAGACCGCTTCTTGAAGGCAGAGGCAGGGGGGAATGATAAGCGTCGAACTAAAGGGTGTAACTAAGTCCTTCCAGGGGGCGGCGGTGGTCAATGACCTAAGCCTCGATGTCAAGCCCGGCGAGTTCTTCACCCTCCTGGGCCCCTCAGGCTGTGGAAAGACAACCACCCTGCGCATGATTGCGGGTTTTCTGAGGCCCGATGCCGGCCAAATTCTCTTGGGCGGGAGAAACGTCACAACCCTTCCCCCCTCCGAGAGGAATGTGGGTATTGTGTTCCAGAACTATGCCCTCTGGCCCCATATGACCGTGTTCGAGAACATCGCCTACGGATTGAAGGTGCGGAGATTCAAGAAGGATGAGATCCGGGTTCGTGTTGCTAGGGTAATGGAGATGCTGGGACTGGCGGGGCTGGAGGATAAGTTCCCCTCCCAGCTGAGCGGTGGGCAGCAGCAGCGCGTCGCCTTGGCGAGAACCCTCGTCGTCGAGCCCTCGGTGTTGCTCCTCGATGAGCCCCTGAGCAACCTCGATGCTGTTATCCGCATATCGGTAAGGGAGGAACTCAGACGTCTTCAGCAACGGCTCGGCATCACCACCATCTATGTCACCCATGACCAAGAAGAAGCCATGGTTCTTTCGGACAGAGTGGCTGTGATGAACCGGGGATCCGTGGTGCAGGTAGGCCCCCCCTCAGAGCTGTATCGCAAGCCGGCCACAGAATTCGTTGCCCAATTCGTGGGAAGCAACAACATCTTGGGCGCGAGGCTCGTATCCTCTCATGGGGACGCACTGGTGATGGAAGTGGATACCGGGGAGAGGCTGGTGGCAAAGGCCTCAATGGACCTGCCGGTGGGGAGCAGAGTCAAGGTATGCGTGAGGCCTGAGAAGGTTCGGATCCTCACGGACCTCGGCGTGGATCCCCCTGGGATGAATGTCTGGGATGGTGTGGTTCGCTTCGCGGCCTACAAGGGGAACCTGATCACCTATGACGTAGTACTTGATTCCGGCCTAAGGCTTAAGGTTGAGTCTCACACCTCCGAGGAGGGGAAGCCCCACAACATAGACTCGAGGGTGAGAGTGGCCTTCAAGCCTGAAGACTGCTACATTCTACCGGGCTGAGCCCAGACAGGCTTCACACCGAAGACCTATCTTAGCGGCTTCAGGGGGTACACGCTACCTATCTGGGCGAAGACACCATGTAGGGGGGTGTTAGTCCTTGCCCGGTTGTATGCCCTTCTCGGCTCCGCCGGCCTCGGGCTTCTCCGGCCCTGTCGATGTGGGCGTCGTGGTGGCTGTGGGTTCCAGCTCGAGCGGGGGTGGGGGCGGTGTGGTGGCCATCACGTATCCAATCCATGCCAGGATGAGCAGGACTGCCGCCACGGCGACGAGGGCGGTAATCACCAGGACGAGGAGGGGGTTGACGAAGATGATGAGCCAGCTGTATATGATTATGCCCGCGATGCTTGCTGCGAGGATGAGCGCACCAACCGCTTGATCCTTATTCAAAGTGAGGTTGGGGCTGCGCTCCTCGGTTTAAAAACTTTAGGTGTTTGCATATTTGGAATCCTGGCCCTGCCGGATGCTTTCATCATAGAGACTGAGTTTCGTGGCCATCGTTAACCCGCGCTTCTTAATATCGCCCCCTCTGGTGCACACCTTCCGTTATGCTGTATGATGTTCCGTGGTTGATTTCTAGGCTATCCTGGCGCTGCCGGTGGCCAGCTCCATCTCCAGCTCCTGCAGGTCCTTTACGCTGTCTATCACCCTCCAGAATCCGTAGTAGGGGAATGCGGATATCTCGCCCAGCTGCACCAGCTTGGGGAAGGTCTCGACCTCGAGGTTCCCCTTCTCCGGCAGGAACTTGGTGATCCTTTTGGCCGCCATGAGGTATATGCCCCCGTTGATCCAGGTGTCGGGGAACTCCGGCTTCTCCTCGAAGCCCCTCACCATCCTCAGCTTGTCGATCTTCACCACTCCGTAGGGCGACCTGTAGGGGACGAGGAGCATGGTGACCATGGTGCCCACCCTGGGGTCCCTATGCCATTCCACCATCTTGCTGAGGGGCAGGTCCGTGACCACATCGCCGTTCATGGCAACTATGTCTTCGTCACCTATACCCGCCTTTTCGATGGCATACTTCAGGCCGCCACCCGTCCCCAGCGGCTCTTCTTCCACCACATACCTGACCGGTATACCTTGGTATTGGTCCCCGAAGAACTCCCTGAGCCTCTCCCATCTATGCCCGCAGGAGAAGATTATCTCTTCCAGCTCTATGTTTCTCTTCAGCCAGCTGATCTGGAGCTCCGCGATGGGCCTACCGTTTATGGGGATCATGGCCTTTGGCCTGTCCTCTGTCAGGGGGCGCAGCCTCAGCCCCTGGCCCCCCACCAATATCACGGCCTTCAACCGCTTGGGGGGCTCTGCAAGGCGAGGGTTAAAACCTTGTGTGTGGGCCGAGGCGGCCCAGAACGCTCTTGACCTACGCTCACGGCCAGAGCCGCCCAGACACTTGTTATCGATGAAGGTGTGTATGTCGGGCGTATATCCTTCGGGGAGGGTTCACCGCTTCGTGCTGAGTTTGAGGGCCACCGTCTTCCTGATCTTTTCGAATGCCTCCACTATCTTTTCCATGGCGGAGTAGGGGTCTTGGTCCTCCACGGATACGCGGTCGGGCGCGATCACCACATCGCCTATCCTGATGGGTGCCGGTAGCCCGACCAGCTGGGCCAGGGCCTCTATGGATTTGGGATATGTGAGGTCGGACCTGTAGGTAAAGAAGTAGCCGCTCTCCGTCCTCTGGGGCTTGGGGTCCAGGGGGATGATGAACTGGCCGGATGATACGCCCTTCATGATCCTAGCCCGATATTGCTGTATGAGCTGACGGATCCTCTCGCCTTCCCTCCTCAGTTCCTGCTCTCTCTGCTTCAGCTCCCCGCTCTCCTTCCAATGGAGGCCGATGAGCTGGTAGAACCGCTGCTCCCTCTCGCTCCGCCTAGGCTGCTCCCTCAGCTCAACCTCCAGATGCTTAAGTTCTTCCTCCACCTCTCTTAGCCTTCGCTCTTGGTCCAGGAGTTGCCCTGCGATGGTTTCCAGCTCTGAGAGGTCCATCCGACCTACCCTAGGTGGCCCGTGACCTCGAGGACGGCCTGCTTGAACTCCTCCTGGGTCAGCCCCCACCTCTCATATTCATGCCTGTAGGCGTCCCAGGCGTCCTCGGCCTCCGCGACCAGTGGCAGAAGCCTCTTCCCCACCGCCGCGATGTTGAGCAGGATGCAGGCTGAGGCCGGCTCTCGTTCGAGGGCCGGTATCTTGATGATGATTATCCTCTCGGAGGCGATCTGGAATCGGTCCTGCACAAGCTTCTTGAAGAATTCGCGCTCCTCGGCGGTGAGAAGACCCTTCGTCTTGACCAGGATGCAGGCGGAGTCCTTTGGCCCCGGTTTGATGGACCCCTCCTCGTCACCCATGTCAAAAAGGAGGCCTTCATTTCCGTCTCTTAGGGCCTGCTGGATGGATTTTAGTTCTGGTGTGCCCTGAGGCACTATGGGTATCAGCCAGGGTATGACGAACTTGGGCTTTGCGGCGGCTAGCCAGGTCCTGTAGTTGGACATATCCCACTCCGTCTCTCTGATGAAGGATGACATGAACCCGGCTATGGCATGTGCCGCGACGAGGTTCATGTTTCTGTACTCATGCCATCCCACCCTTATCTGCTTGGGAAGCTCGTCCACAATGGAGCTGCGGTTGGAGAGCTGGTCCCTCAAGCGCTCGGCGTGAAGCCTCAGCGACCTGTTGTGCAGAAGCACTGGGGCGTCGGAGTATTTGATCTGGTAGGCCAGGTTGAGCACTATGCTGATGTGGGCCGGCCCATGTATTACCGGGTCCCAGCCGAACTCAGGTATGATTCCGAAAGTGGCTATTGTAGCTGCTCCCAGCTCGCCGGAATTCTTAGTGAAGTGCATGAATTCCGAGGCGAAGGAGCCCCCTGTGCCTCCCCCCATGCTGAAGGGGACTATGAAGCCCCGGACCGGTTCGGGGGAGATGGTTTGGATCCTGTTCTGTATGTCATGCTTGGTCTCTATCTCCTGCCTGAACCGGGTTCTCCCCTCGGCCCAGTTTCGGGCGGCCCCACCCAGACCATAGAGGGCGTGCTTATCCTTCATGGCGAAGAGGTCCGGATAGGACTGTAGGATGAGGTTTGCAGACCTCGGGTCTAGGTCTACCAGCAGGGCTCTGGGGATAAGGGGTATCTCACCCCTCCTGTAGGAGGTGCCGAACCTGAGGATTGTGCTGCCATACCTCCTAAGGACCTCGAGCTGCTCCTTCTCCCCCCTGAGGGCCGGCGCCCTGGGGTCTGCCCCCACATCCAGAAGCACCCACCTGTAGGCTTCAGCGCCTATTCCAACACCGGCGTGGCCCATACAGGCCATGATTACAGGGTTGGGGGCCAGGGGTGCATGCTTGGTCAGCTCAAAGGCCATCAACAGATTTTCTCGTTGTAGAGCTTTTATATCTTTGGTTTTCTGGCACCTCATCCGGGTTGGGCTATTCGGAGAAGGAGGCGGAGGACAGGCTGTTTCTTATCGATGCTTCCTTCAGCATGAATCGGAAGGTCGGGGGCAGAAAGAGGATAGATATCGTTAGAGAGGGGTTGAAGAGCTTCTGTCTGGAAAAGTGGCCCATCGCATATTATGAATGGCCCCTGCGCATAGGCATCATTGCCTTCCACCTCCTCGGCACACCCGGCAGGACGGTCTTCGACGTTCTGGTACCCCTAAACCCGACACCCCCACATCTGGAACTCTTCAGGCTCGATGAGCTGAAGGCCAAGGGTGGCAGCCCCCTCTATGAAGGCTTCAGGTATGCCTACCATTTGATGCTGGGGTCCACCAGGGGCAGGAGGCGTGTGAAGTTTATCGGAGACGGCGATATCGAGGGCCCTGACCCATCCCCCATCCTCGAGGAGATGGCGAAGGCCAATATCACGACCGACTCTATTGAGCTCTCCGAGAAGCCGTCAGAGCTGATGATGGGAATCGCCAAGAAGGGCGGAGGCAAATACTACTGCGTGAGGAGCTTAGAGGAGTTCACCCAGGCGATTCGAGAGTGATGTGGGGCTTGCCCTCACGTTGCTCTCCAACCTAATTCTGTAGGAGTCGTGGAATTCCCAATTATATATCCAGGATGAATGGCATGAGTTGGGTCCCGTTGGCTAGGTTTGGCTGTGTGATTACCGGAATACACCCGAGGTCGGAGGGGCTCGTAAGGCTAACCAGGGCCTACGAGCTGGGTACCGAGAGGGTCACCGCCGCGGCCTTGGAGCGGGCCTTCAGAGAGGAGTCGAAGAGGCTGATATCTTATCAGTGGAGCCGCGGCTTCACCGTAGTGATGGACCCCTCTCTCAAGTGGAAGGACCACTTCAGGCCGCTCTCCTCCCTCAGGGGTTTGGAGGTGGGGGCGGGTTACACACGCTGGTTCACCACCAACACATTCTACAAGAAGCCCCTGGTGGTGGGTGAGCTTGGGGTGGGGGGCAACCCCCTGGGGGCATCCTGGTATATTTCGATGCTGCCGGAGGGGAGGGGCGGGGTATTCCTACCAGGGCCCTACACCTTCTACAGGCTCTGCGAAGACCGCTTCTACGGGGACCCCCTGAGGCTGATGAAGGGCTATGCCTCCGTCATCTCCAGCCTCCTGGGAGCCCTCGACTCGCGCCGCCTGGTCTATGTGCAGCTATCGGAGCCCGCCCTAACATTCGAAGCCACGAAGCCGCGGAGGGGCGAGCTTGAGATGTACGGTGAGGCGGTCAAGGTCCTGGTGGAGGGGCTGGGGGGAGGGGTCAGGATTTCTGTCCACACGTTCTTTGGAAGCCCCGCGGAACTGCTGCCCTTCCTGATGCGCCTCCCGATCGACTATGTGGGCGTGGACTTTGTGAGGACCAGCATATCGGAGCTGGAGGGGGTCCGGTTCACGAAGGGTCTCATCTGCGGCTTCGTGGATGCGGAGAGCTCCTACATGGAATCGGTGGATGAAATCACCGCGTTCGCGGGGGAGGTGGTGGAAGCCCTCGCCCCGCCGGAGGTCCTGATGGCCCCCAACATGGACCTCCGGTACCTGCCCGCCTCCATCGCTGAGGCTAAGTTGGAGAGGCTGGTGGAGGCCTCTAGGGTGTTGATGAGGGGAAGCGGGGAGTAGGGGGGAGTCCAGCTTGGCGAGTAGATTCGCCCTGCAAGAGATCGGGAGCCTGAAGAAGCCCCTCTGGAGGCTGCAGGCCTATCGGGGGGATCCCGTCTCTGAGCAGGCCCTGAGGGAGGCGGAGACCTGGGGTCAGAGGCTTGGGGTTGAGGGATACAGGGAGCTGCTGGACCTGCTCGGGCAGCCGGACTCCCCCGAGAAGAGGCGGTCGGTGCTGGAGTGGTCGATCAGGTACGCCCTCCGGTTCTTCGAGTCCGTAGGCTTGGATAGGGTTTACACGGGGGAGCAGGCTCGGGTCGAGATGTATGAGCACGTGGCCCGGCGTGTTCAAAACTTTGAGATTCGGGGGAGCGTCAACTCCCTGGACTATGCTTACTACAGCAAGGGGGCCATCATCGGGAGGCCCGTCTACAAGCAGCATATCTATCTGGACGAGTTTCTCATTGCCAAGAGGCTGGCCCGTAGGCCGCTGAAGGTCCCCATCACAGGCCCCTACACCATGGTGGACTGGTCCTTCAACGAATACTATGAGGGTTTGAGGCGCCGGTCCATCGGGGACTGGAGGACGGTCAGGATCGAGAGGCTCAAGCTTGAGGGCCGGCGGGACTTCCTCCTAGACCTGGTGGACGCGGTATACAGGCCTGAGATCAGAGCCCTCGTGGAGGCCGGGGCCGAGTGGATCCAGGTGGATGAGCCGGCCCTGACATCGCGCCCCGAGGATGAGGAGATGAGGCTCTTCGTGGAGGCCTGGAACCGCATGGTGGAGGGTTTCTCATGCCGGTTCAGCCTGCACAACTGCTACAGCGACTACAGGCTCCTGGCCAGGTTCGCGCCCCAGCTGAAGAAGTGCAGCCAGCTGGCTTTGGAGTTCGCGAACAGGGACAGCCTGGCCCTGGGGGTGACGGGGGAGGCCCGACCGGGATATCAAGACCTGCGGCACTTCGTGGAGTGGGGCTATGAGGGCGAGTTCGGCCTGGGTCTGCTCCACGTCCACCGCTACGATGGAGGGGGGTCGAGCCACGCAAGGGTGGTAGGCGGCTTCCTGGTGGAGAGCCCGGAGCTGGTCCGCGACAGGATCCTATACGCCTGCAGCATCGTCGGCGCGGACCGCATCGCCTGCAACCCCGACTGCGGGGGGAGGAGGATGCCGTGGGAGGTTTATCACCGTAAGCTTCAGTCCCTCAGGAGGGGGGCGGAGTTGGCGGCCGAGGTGATCGGGTGTTGAGGAGGGGTGCGGCACCCAAGACCACGGTGATAGGCAGCTATCCCATCTTCCCATCCCCCCAGGAGGTGAGGCGCCCGGCTGAGGGGGAGGATGTGGCAGACCCCTTCCTCAAGACCATCGAAGCATCCGTGAGGGACTTCGTCAGCGCCGGGATCGAGGTGCCATCCACTGGCCAGACCCGGGACCACTTCGTAAGACTATTCCTGGACCCCAGGCATGTGGAGGGGATCGAGAGGCAGGACTCCGAGATCATCGTGAGGGGCAAGGTCAGCAGGAAGTCCCCCATCCGGAAGCAGGATGTGCAGTACGCCAGGATGTTCCTGCCGGAGTATTATGAGTTCAAGGAGCCCATCACAGGCCCCTACACACTGGCCCGCAGCTGCAGGCTGATGACCACATCCTACCCCGACCTCAAGGCCCTCACATTCGACCTGGCGCGCCGGATATGCAGGGAGGAGGCCCTGGACCTCCAGGGCGATGTGGACTACCTCCAGTTCGACGAGCCCTACCTCTCCATCGACCCATGGCGGGACTGGATCATCGACCTCTACAGGGAGCTGACGGAGGGGCTCCGTGTACCCATCGTGCTGCACGTCTGCGGGGACAGCATTCACGTATTCCGATACCTGGTTAAGATGCCCGTGGACATACTAAGCCTGGACTTCACATATAACCCCAACCTGATGGACGAGGTTGCCCGGCGAAGGTTCCCCCAGAAGATCGGGTTCGGATGCGTCTCCACCGGCAACCCGGTGGTGGAGCCCCCCAGCTCCATACGTGGCCTCATCGAGGAGGGCATCAGGAAGATCGGGGCGGCCAGGATCGGCCTGATCCACCCCGGCTGTGGTGAGCGCAGCCTCCCCCTGGACGCCGCCTACCAGAAGAACGTGAACATGGTGCTGGCCAGAAACGAGGTGTTCTTCGGCGAGGCCACCCCCGCCGAGGCGAAGCCCCTCAGGAGGGAGGACTACGACCCCAAGGGCTACTTCCTGATCCAGACGGACCTCGACAGAAAGGAGATCGTGGTTTCCTACAACACCTATAAGCATAGGCCCATGGTCCGGCTCAGGTCCACCAGCGCGGAAAAGATCCTCTACACGGTCCTGGACATGGGTCTCATCAGCAACACCTACGCTGGGAGGAGGCACCTGGCCTACCTGGGGTACGAGCTGGGAAAGGCCGAAACAGCCCTGAGGAGCGGCATCCCCTACCGCCAGGACCGGCCTCTAAGCCTAACCAGAGGGGGGGTGGGCTGAGGGGCTCCCATGGGCCATGAGGATCACAGAGCTTACGAAGCGCCACAGCTTCGTCCGCCTGGTGGAGTTCTTCCCGCCCAGCGTGCCCGCGGAGCCCAGGGCGGGGGAGCCGGCCGTGGATCTGCGCGCCAGGGTCCAGTCACTGATCGAGAAGGCCAGGCGGGTGGAGAGCGCGTCGGATGCGGTGATCATCGCCCAGCCCAAGGATACCAGCAGGTACCATCTACCATCGCTCCCGTCGGCCGTGGAGGTGAAGAGGAGCACGGGCATCGAAGCCATCCCCACCATCCCCCTCCGGGACTATAATCGGAATGCGTTGAGGGGGCTGGTCCTCTACGGACTCTACGCGGGGCTCGAGAACTTCTGCATAGTGAGGGGGGACCCCTTCCTACCCGAGGAGGCCGGCTACTCCAGGAACGCCTTCGACCTGAGGAGGGTCTCGGACGCCGCCGGGCTGGTGAAGGGGGTGGCGAACACGGTACATAATGAGGGTGTGTGCGTCCTGGGCCCCCTCGATATATCTGGGAGGCTGGATGAGGAATACATTGAGGTGGTTAGGGAGAGGGAGGAGAGGGGCGTCGACGTCTTCATCTGTCAACCATTCTTCGGGAGTGTGGAGGAAGTGCTGGAGCGGGTGGACAGGCTGAGGGCCGCCCATGTGACGAGGCCCATCATCCACAACGTGTTCCCGCTCAGGAGTGAGGAGGACGCCATCAGGATGGAGAGGAAGTTCGGGTGGCAGGTCAGCCCCCAGGTGAAGGAGGTGTTGAGGGAGGGGGGCCTGCAGGCCGGCCTCCGGCTGGCCAGGGATAGGTACTACTCGTTCCTGGACAACAGGGGGGAGGTCGACGGGGTCTACATATCTTCACGGGGCCACGCGGACTGGGCCGTTGCCATCCTCACGTGAAGGCGCTCAGAGCCCGAATCTCCTCTGCCTCCTCTGGTAGATCCTGATGGCCCTCATCAGGTCGATCTTCCGGAACTCGGGCCAGGCCACGTCGAGGAAGACCAGCTCGGAATAGGCGCTCTGCCAGAGGAGGAAGTTGGAGAGCCTCTCCTCGCCCGACGTCCTGATGATCAGGTCGGGGTCGGGCTTGGGCAGGTGGCCCGTGTAGAGGTACCTGGAGAATCTCTCCTCATCCAGCTCCTCCACCTTAATCTTCCCCTGGGAATAATCGTCGACCACCTTCTTAACGGCGTCCAGGATCTCCCTACGCCCCCCGTAGGCCAGGGCCACGTTCAGGTAGAATCCGTCATGGTGCCTGGTGGACTCCTCCAGGTCCTCCAGGAGCCTCCGGATGTGCTCCGGCAGCAGGTGGAGCCTGCCCAGGGCCCTCACCCTAACCCTGTACTTCTCGAGCCGGGGGTCCCTGGATAGCCTCTCAAGCCTCTCTGCGAGGAGCCGGAAGATCTCCGAAAGCTCCTCCCTCCGCCTCGACAGGTTCTCGGTGGAGAGGATGTAGAGGGTTACGATCCTGATCCCCAGCTCCCTGCACCACTCCAGCAGGTTCTCCGCCACGTCCGCGCCGAACCTGTAGCCCATGTAGGTGGGAAGCCCCCTCCCCGCCGCCCACCTCCTATTCCCATCTAGGATGACACCGATATGGCTCGGCATGGGGCCCGCGCTGATCTGGCCCCGGAGGTACCTCTCATAGATCCTGTAAACCCCCGAGTGTCTCAGCAGCCATGACAGGATGGATGAGAGGTTGAGCGGCATACCGGCTGGTCGGCTCTCCAGCCGGTGCTTTAGGGCTTCCGGAGATGGGGTGGAGGGGCCCCTCTCTCAGGCTGCGGGAACGAATCCGCTACATCACCAGGACAATAATGAGAGAACTCGGGCAGGTGGGATGAGGGCCGAGAGGATGGCCTGGGGCTTCCTTGGTCATTGAGCCATACAGACCCACATCCTGGCCCAACGGCCCAGAACACTTTTTTAAAAGGGAATGCTTTTCACGGTGGCGCTATACACTCTCGATGTGGACCCCCTATCCCTGGTGGCCGATGCCACGGCCCGTGGAAGCCTGCCGGAGAGGGTTTTTACCCGGCTGAGGGCCAGGCTGCCCATCCTGATGGATGCCGTATCCGGGGTTGAAGCGGCCAGCGGCCTCACCTATCCCCCCTACTACCTGAGCCCCACGCTGACCCTGGCCCAGGGCCTCGACGGCCTCGCCATCCTCTATTCCCGCACAATCCCTCTTGATAGCGGGGGGCGGTTGACCATCCTGGTGGAGTTCTCCACCCCCCTGCTCCTGTACGGCACCAAGGCCACCATCGAGGCCGTGGCGGCCCACGAATTCCTCCACTATGTGGACCTGGTGGACCGGTTCACGAAGATGAGGGTATCCGGCGAGCCCCCCACGGCCCACACCTTCGAAGCCTCCTACCAAGACCTCGGCGCCCTGGCGGACCCCCAGCTGATCCTCCGGGACAGGAGGCTCACGAGGCTGCTGAAAACCAAGTTCAGGCCGAACCTCAGGGAGAAGGGTCTCGACGAAAAGGTGTGGCGGGGCTGGGTGCAGAGGAATATGCCGGTGAGGCGGATCAGGTTGGAGGAGAACGTGGTGAGGGTTAGCATCGCCAGCATCCTGAACACCAGGTTCGACGAGAAGGTTCTGCTGAGGTTGAGGGAGATTGGTGGACGTGGTGGAGCAGGGCGTTAGGGAGGCCCTCCTGAGACTGGCCCGGGAAAAGAGTGGGGGGCATCACTTGGTGGGCTGCTGCATCTACGGCTCTCAGGTGGCGGGCTACGCCAGGCCCGACAGCGACTATGACCTGCTGGTGGTGCTCAAGGACTTCCGCCCCAGGGTCCGCTATGTGTATGCCGAAGGCCCCCCCAAGGCCTCCCTCCTCCTCGTCGACAGCGTGGCCCTGGTGAGGGATGCCGAGAACGCGGCCCTGGGCGAGTTCGTGGCCGGGAGGCTCCTAAACCCATACCTGCCCCTCGTGGGTGGAGAGTTCATCGAGGGGGTGGAGCGGGCCCTCAAGAGGAGGGTGGTCATAGAAGCCCTCCGCGACCTGCTGGGGGAGGTCGGCCCCATCGCCACCGAGCTGCTCATCCCGCCCGAGTACTTCCTGTTCGAGAAGTTGAGGATGAGGATGGCCATCTACCCGCCCGCCACCTACAGCTATGTGAAGACCTACGCCGGGCCGGAGGGGGGTCGGAACATCCACTCCTCCCTCGAAGGGTTTCGCCGTGTGCTGGAGGCGCTGAGGGGGGAGGGTGTGCTGGAAAGGCTGGACGGGCACTACCGGCTCTTGAGGGATGTGGGTGCCAACCTGGTGCTGGCCAGGGCCCTGCGGGACGCCTACCGGGGTGTGAGGCACTACGCGGTACACGGGTATGCCGGGAGGGTCGGCTGGAGGGTGGTGGCCTGGGAGGCGGCCTCGAAGCTGAGCCGGGTGAGGGAGGTGCAGGAGATACCCGCCTTCCTCTCCCAGCCCCGCTCGCTGCTGAGGCTGCCCGAGGGGAGGCCCATCTTCTCAGACCACTGGGAGCAGGAGGTCTTGGACGCCCTGGGGCTGGAGAATCCCAGGGTGGTGGAGAGGAGGAGGGCGGGCCCCTTCTCCACCAGGGAGTTCTGGAGCGTGGTGGGGAGGGAGGGTGGCGCCCGACTCACCGTGAAAAGGTATGGCGACATCTCCTCGCTGAAGTGGGCCCTCCTGGGGCTCTTGGCCCTCCCCGGGAAACGGTATGTGGTCAGCCCCGCGGTCAGGATGGCCAGGGAGTACTACGCCATACGCGCCCTCAGGGGGCTTGGTGTGAGGACCCCCCGGGTGCTTGCCCTGGCCATACCGTCCCATGTGATGGTGACCGAGATGGTGGATGGGACCAGCCTGGAGGGCCATGTGGTGAGGTTCCTCCTTCACGGGGAGGGGCGGGATGTGGTGGCGGGCTTCGGGGAGCTGATGGGCAGGGTTCACGGGGCGGGCTGGACGCTGGGCGACGCGAAGCCCGAGAACGTGCTGGTGGATGGTGAGGGGAGGTATGTGTTGGTGGACCTGGAGCAGGCGGAGGAGGGGGGTGACCCCTGCTGGGACATCGCCGTCTTCTTCTACTACAGCCTCAGGTTCATCGAGAAGACGGATGCGGTGCGGAGGCTCACCCGGGTGTTTGCCGAGTCCTACTCCAGGCACTCCTCGCCGGAGCATATCAGGGGGGCCGCCAGGGCGAGATACCTGACGCCCTTCCAGCCCATCGTGACCCGGGAGGTATTCCACGCCTTCAGGGAGGCCGCGGAGGAGGCCGTCGCCCGGAGGGGCTAGGCCCTGCCCCTACCCTTGCCCTTGAACTCGGTGTAGCTGCAGCGGCCGCAGGACCACCTATCCTGGTGGTCGGCCATGAAGAACCCCCGGCCGCACCTGGGGCACTCCCTCTTGGTTCTGACCAGCCTCCCCTCCCTCAGCTGGTAGTAGGTGTGTACCCTGGCGGGCTTCCCCAAAACCCTCACCCCTTAGCCGCGGCCTGCTTCCTGGCCGCCCTGGCCTTCCTCATCTCATCCAGCACCCTCTTCCTCTCCCCCTTCTCGAGGTTTCGCAGGAACACGTGCTCGGGCAGGTGCCTGGCGGCCCTACGGGGGTCTTGGTAGATGTAGATTCTGGCGATGAGGTTGGGGAGCCCGGCGGTGCCCTCAAGCCTCACCGGTATCACCTTTTCCGGCTCCACCCCCAGCTGGGCCGCCACCATCCTCATGGCCTCCCTCCGGCTGACCTTCCCGGCGCCGCCGGGAAACTCGACCAGCAGCTCCCTCCTCCCCAGGAGCAGGTTTTCACGGTCCTCAAGGATTTTCATCTCCATTTTCGTGGTCATGCGCTCCACCCTCCCCGTTAGACGGTTATGTCTACCCGGGGCATGGCCAGCAGCAGGCTCTTCGCCCTATTCTTGATGGCCCTGTCCACACGCACCACCACCATGCCCCGCCGGGGCTGGCCGTAGAGGACGAACCAGCCCTCGGGGGCCTCCGCCATGGCCACCAGTGCGAGGAGGTCCTCCTCCCCCTCGACCTCCACCAGACACCTCTGCTTCGCGCGGATCGCTGTGATGAGGGCGCCGTAGGCCTCCTCGGTGATGTGCCCCGCCGGGTTCCTCACCCGGATCCTGGATTCGTACTCGCCGGCCACGGGCCCCACCCACCCCCTCATCACCCTGGAGTCGCAGACCTGGACCCTGGGGATGAAGCCCCGCCTGAGCAGGTTCGCCGTGGTGGCGTCGCCGACGGCGATGGAGGCCTCCCTGTCGAGGGCTGGGATGAGGGCGTCCAGCTGGTCCTCACCCACCACAGGCCCCCATGGGGACTGTAGCTCCGCCCTGAGCCCATCGGGCAGCCTGTGGGCCTTCACTACCTCCTCACCTTCGCCGCGTATCTCCCAGGAGCTGTGATCCCAAGCAGTTTGGCCAGCTGGGACTTTTCGGGGTTGAAGATGACGATCAGCCCCGTCCAGTTCGGGGTCAGCTCCCGGCCGCCGCAGGTGGGGCATTGTTTCCCGGTGGTGAGGGTCCTGCAGTTTCTGCAGGCCAGCTCCCTAGCCAAACCCATCACCCCTTCGCCGGGGCCGCGGGCCTGGCCTCCCTCTCCACCCTCGGCCTGGCCTTGGCCAGGCTTTCAGCTATCCACTCCAGGGCGCCCAGATAGGGCTGGCGGCAGGTTAGGGCTATCTTACCCATCCCCGTCCCCCTCCCCAGGCTCACGGCTGTGATGCGGGCCCTGACCACGGAGCCCTTCACCAGCTTCCTCCCCGAGTTCTTCGCCAGGATCATGTTCTGCTTCTCATCCACCGTCAGGTACTCGTCCAGGATCTGGGAGAGGTGGAGGAGGGCCTCGGCGGGGCCGATGTTGACGAAGGCCCCGAACTTCGTGATCTCGGTCACCGTCCCCTCGATGACCTCCTGAATCTTGGGGATGAAGGTGAGCAGCCTGATGGTGGCCTTGTGGTAGGTGGCCCCATCGCCCGCCACGATCTTCCCCACGGGGTCGATCTTCACATCGATCACCAGGATCACGTATCCCAGCTCCGGGGTGAGGGTCCTCTCATACTTCTTCTTCAGGGTGTCGAGGGCGACACCCGTGATCTCACCCTGAAACCGTTCAGGTGGTATCCTCACCACATCCTCAGCCACAACGATATAAAACATGGGGAGGGCGGCCTCGCCCAGGGTTGTATAAATCTGTTTAAGGGTTTAACTTCGGGTTCTGAACCATGTTGTCTTTAATGGACTTACATAGTTCTTAGGCTTCAACAGCCTTGGTCTCCTCTCGGGTTCATGGGAGCCCTCATCGGCCTCCTCCCCCTGTCAGGGTGAACCCGCTCCATCCTTCATAAGCTCGTTGAAGAGCTTTGGGGATGGAGTAAGCCCCTCATGTCAGGGAGGGGGGTTTATGGTTGAATATGCCTCCTTTCGGGGCATTAACCATCCCACGTCTGGAGCATGTGTCGCATGTGCGCTGCCACCGACCCTTCCCAATCTTGCTGGAACCTCCCCACCCATTTCACTCCGGAGCCTTATTCCAGCCTTTGGACATTTAGACTACATCGAGCGACTCGCTCAGAAGAGGATTAGAAAGAGCATATTTGAGCCCCCTCATCAGTTGAAAAGACTGCTTACGTCTACTTAGGCCTACCTATTTTGTAACTGCTATCTGAGGGCGCGACACCCCCCTGAAGGGGGTTCCGGCCCACACCCTCCATCCACAGCCTGCCCCTCCTGGCTGATATGGTGGTGATGCCCAGCCCCCTGGCCTTTCTGAGCAGGGCCCCATCCAGCGTGGCCAGGGCCAGGCCATGGGCCTTGGCGTGGGCGATGAGGGCATCATCCACGGCGGTGCCGGCCATGGCCTGGGTGGGGAGAGTCTCGGCGTACCTCAGGGCGGCGCGGGCCTGCCGCGCCCGCTTGCCCCCACCCCTCACCAGCCTCTCGAGCTCCTCCATCACCGGGGTGGGGACGATGAGCCGGTACGCCCCCACCCGCTCCTCCAGCATCCGGAGGATGGGGGTGGGGTGGTTGGCTATGTAGATGAGGAAGCTGGTGTCGGCGATGACCTGGAGCAATCTACACCAGGGCGCCTGAGCCGATGAGCCTCCAACGGTCGGCTATCCGCCTGCTTATGGCGGCCCTCGCCCCCTCGGGGACGCAGACGGGCCTTCGAAGCTTTACCTCCACCAGCCCATCCCTGATGCTGGTGATGGTGCCGAGGGTGACGGCCGTGGCGATGTTGAGCCGAAGCACCTCCCCAGGCCTCAGGGGCTCCACCCTTCGCAGCTCGGGGTCCCCCACCGCCACCTCGAAGAGTTGGGTCTCCATGCTCAGGGTGTCGAGCACCGGGGGCAGGCATCCTGGCCTCCCCAGCAGCTGGCCTATGAGGGCGTCGGCCTTGGTGTAGTAGGGGTCCAGCTGCGTCCCCACCGCCACAAGGCCACCCGGATGCACCCGGTCTCTGAACCCCGCACCTGTCCCCAGGCTCACCACCCGGGTCTGGATGGGGGTGAACCTGCCCCTGGCCTCATCATAGATTCCCGGGCGGATCTCCACCTCATCGCCCACCTGCAGCGTCCCCTGGATGAGGGTCCCCCCCACCACCCCGCCCTTCAGATCCCCGATGGGTGTCCCGGGCCTGTTTACGTCGAAGCTTCTCAGGATGGGCAGGAGGGGTGGTAGCCCCGGGTCCCTCCTGGGGGTGGGGATCCGCTCCTCGATGGCCTCGATGAGGGCGTCCAGGTTCACGGAGTGCTGGGCCGAGATGGGTATGATGGGGCTGTCCTCCGCCACCGTCCCCCTCAGGAACTCCCTGATGCCCTCATAGTTCTTCAGGGCCTCCTCGTCCGAGACCAGGTCCACCTTGTTCTGGGCCACCACGATCCTCCTGGTCCCCAGCATCTGGAGGGCCTGGAGGTGCTCCCGGGTCTGGGGCTGCGGCACCCTCTCGTTGGCGGCGATCACCAGGATGGCCCCGTCCATCAGGGCTGCCCCCGAAAGCATGTTGGCCATCAGGCTCTCATGGCCGGGGCAGTCCACGAAGCTCACCGCCCGGAGGAACCGGGCCTCCCTCCCGCAGGCCGGGCACCTCGGCTGTGAGCTATAACATAGGGGTGGGGGGCAATCCTCGCACCTGTAGAAGGCCGCGTCGGCATAGCCCACCCTTATCGTGATCCCCCTCCGAAGCTCCTCGCTGTGGGCGCTCGTCCACTTACCGGTTAAGCCCTGCACCAGCGTGGTGTTGTGGCAGACCAGGGCACCCCTCCCGGCCACGAAGTTCCGGTAGCCGGGTACCGAGAGGTCGAAGATGTATCCCTGGTAGTCCACCCTCTCCACCGACTTGATGGGGTCGAACTCGAGGGCTGAGTGGGCCAGCATCCCCAGCTGACCCGCCAGCGCCCGGGCCTGCTGTAGCATACCATCTTCACATCGGGAGCCTTCCGCATCGGTGAGACGTTGATTCACCCACTCCAGGAGCTTCAGAAGGCTGCACCTCGATATTCTCCCGGTTCTGGCTGCGTAACGCCATGCGGCGCGGAGGCCTGCATCCATGGCCCCGGGTGTGCCGCGGCCCACCGCCTGCAGAAGCTGACGGAGGACCTCCACATCCACTGGTATGCGGAAGGGGGAGTCCCTCGAGCCCACCTTGCCGTTGAGCCGGCGCTTCAGAGCCTTACTCCGAAGCTTATCTTGGAAGCCGATCTCTTCATAGAAGACCCGCAGGTTTTGGCGCCCCGAGATGGTAAGCCTGTAGTAGCACCTGAAACCCCCACCGGTCGGTCGCCGGACCTCAGAGAATCGGGGGAGCAACCCGAATGAGAGGAGCAGGTAGCCCAGGGTAACCATGTCTCTCTCACAGGCAGGGGCCACCTCGATCCGGCCGGTCTCCCCATCCAGCCGACCCCTGAGGGTGATGTAGCGGCGCAGCAAAACCCTCTTGAGGTGCGGGGGTAATGAGATTACCCAGGGGGGCAGGGAGCAGGCCCCCCTACCCCCCGGGTTGAGCAGAAACCTCGCCTGCAGGTATTCGACCAGGGGCTTCGAGCTGAGGAGATAGCTTCCCCGGCCGCCAGGCCTAAAGTGGAGCCCGAATCTCTCCCTGCTTACCCTGAGGAAGCCCATCAGCTCCCGCCGGGGGAGCCTCACCCTCAGCCGGCCTTCCGAGAGCCTCCCCCTCGCCCACACGCATGCAAGCCACCCCACCACCTCCTCGTCGAGCTGGGCGTCACGAACCCTACTGGGGCGCCAGCACCCCCTGCCCCTGGGCGAAAGCACATACTCGTCCGGGCGGGGCGGCTTTATCCTGGCCCTGGAGAGCACCTCATACACTCTACGGAGCTGGCGGGCCGTGAGGGTGCCCTCACCCCTCAGGAAGGCGTTCAGGGGGCCAGGGGCTACATGCGCCAGTCGGGCGAGCCTCCCCTTCGGTATGCCGGCGAGAACCCTAACCTTATCCAGGTCGGGCCCCCTGAGCCCCGTGAAGCAGGTGAAGCCGCCCGTGGCCGCGCGCAGGGCGTGGTAGTCGTGGCTGGTTATGACCTGGTACCGCTCCCTGAGCCTGTGCATCGGATCCGGGAGGACGAGGGGGGCCTGAATCGGTAGATACGAGACGAGGGAGAGGTGATCCCCCGGCTCCAGCTCCCTCGCCCTGACCCATATAATCCTCCCCCCACGGTTGACCAGTAATGGGTGCTCGGGGGTTACGGACACGCGACGGCCGGAGCGGGTCCTGACCACATAGATGGGCCCGGCATACCTCTCCACGAAGACGAGGGCCTCCGATTCCACGGGCCTTAAGGACTCATCCACAGTGAAGACCCTGCTCTGGCCCAGGGAGTATAACTCGCCCCCGTCCGCCAGCGCGATGAGCCTCCCCTCCGACCTCACGAGGTTCAGGATCTCCCGCCCCGTGAGGAGCCTCCCCTTGAAGATGGTGTACTCGTCGATGGTCAGGCATTTGCCGTGGTCCACATGGCCCGCCGTCCCGATGTTGCACTCAGGCTGCTTAGGTATCTGGGCCTTCACCTGAGAGGCCTGCATGCCGCCGGCCAGGCCGCGGGGGGTGGAGGCATAAAAGGAGAGCCTACTCGATTTCAGGCTATGGGGAGAGCATCCATAAGCATGTCTCGGAGGATGCTGCTCCGCCTCCTGGCCGCCCTAAATTCGTCGGGGGTGTAGGTTAGGGCGTCGAGGGAGAGCCATGTTGGGACATGCTTCCTGATCAGCCTATACCTCTGACCTATATCCAGGCCCTCGAAACCTCTGGATACTACGAGGAGGTCTATATCGCTGTCCTCCAGCCAGTCGCCCCTGACGCGGCTCCCCACCAGGTAGACCTTCGCATCCGGGAGTTCGGCCTTGATGGACCTTCCTATCCTCGCGTAGAGGGACCCCAGTCGCTCATCCGTTACTCTCAAGGCCTGCCGCTTTGCCGATGGCCTCAACGGCTCTCTGGGCTCCCTTCAGCAGGCGCTCCGCGGTCTCCTTTGATATGTTTTCCCACGGCCTCTCCAGACCTGCATTTGGATAGCGGGCCACCGAGTAGTAGGGGGTGAGCTCCGAGATGACTTCCAGAAGCTCCTCTTCCAGCTTAAGGGCCGACTCCCGACATAACACGGTAAGGTCGTGCGACCTGGATGGCCTTCTCCACCGCCACCCTCGCATCATGTCCACCTTCGCTCCATCATACCAGTTCACCGCCTCCCTCCTCACGACCACTCGGCGTTAACGTCATGATATAAGTAGCCGGCCTATATTGATGTAATGCCATGCCTACGCCTCCAGGACGCCCAGTAATCCGTAGGAGCCCTATCCCACCCCTCAGATACACTTGCCAGGTCAGAAAATGGGATAGGAATCCACTTCCAGCACACCGTAATGGGTGGGGGCCCTCTCCATGTTATGGATGAACACTTTTTAACCTTCCAGGGAGGTTAATGGAGGTTGCGCACGCCACCGCTGGGAAGGTTACTTCCAGCGCTGGGCCTCGGCTTCATGACCCTAGTATCCGTCATCATGGTGGGGGTGGCCCTTCGGGGTTTGCCGGGGGGCTTGGAGAGTGAAGTGCTAAGGTGGGCCCCCTATGCATTCCTCCTCATCCTCGGAGTCCAGTGGGTTCTGGCTAGGAGGAGGGAGGTGGCCTTCGCCTCAGGTGCCCTCTTGCCCTTAATCCTTGGGGCGGCCGCGCTACTGCTGGCCGGCTATGCGCTGGGTAGGTCTGGACCCCCCAGCTTCGTGCCTACGCCTCCGGTGGGCGGCCGTCCAGTGATCGTGAATGGAAGCGTCGGTTTCACGCCCTACCAGCCACCCTCCCCGCCTGCCGGAGCCCGTCTTCCCCTGGATTTCATCGTGGTTGCGGTTGTGGTGGGGGTGCTGGTCTCCATCTTCCTGGTCTCGAGTCTGGCGCTGAGACGTCTCTCGGGTGTGCTCCCGGGGGCTCCGGCGGCGCCGTCTTGGGTTGGGGGAGATGAGCCTCCTTCCCTTCCCGGGGGCGTGAGGGGGCGGATACTGGCATCATATTTGGGTGTTCTGAAGCTGCTGGAGAGGCGGGTGGTGCCGAGGTTGAAGAGTCAGACCGCGAGGGAGTATGAGAGGGCTGTGTTGGATAGGGTGCCGGGGGTGGCGGTTGATATGGTGAGTCTCACGAGGGTGTATGAGGTGGCGAGGTTCACTGGGAGGGAGCTTGAAGAGGCTGATGCCCTAAGGGCGGAGGAGGCAGCCGCCAGGATAAAGGGGATGGTGTAGGCTGGCTTCCGAGAGCCTTTTGTGGTGGATGGCGGGGCTCCTATCTCTAGTGATATTGGGCATGTTGGTGTACCGTTCAGCGCGGCCATCTCATGCCGGGGGCGAGGGGTGGGTGTATGGTGGGGGTGGCATGGGGGTTGGGGCTTTGGTGGGCCGGCTGCTGACCTGGCTGGGCAGGCTGGATGGTGGGGTTGAGTATGCTGTATATGGGAGGCGGGTCCGGAGGGCCATTGTCAAGCGGCTGGCCATCGCTTCGGGCCTGGATGAAGATGTGCTCGAGAGAATGGTTAGGGGTGGGGGTACGGTAGAGCTTCTGAGAGGCAGGGAAGAGTTGATCTCATTCCTCAGGGGTGAGTTGCCCCGCCGGGGGAGGCGAGAGGCCCATCTGCTGCATATCATCGACCTTGCCGAGGAGCTCTAGAGCCTGCCCTACACCTAAATAAGGTTTGGGGGGAGGCCCGCTGTTGGATATCTCGGCTGCCGGTGCACACTGCAGGAACATCCTCCAGCAGGTGGGGAGGGTGATTGTGGGGCGCGAGGATGTCCTCAGAAAATTCCTGACGGCGGTGGTTGCCAACGGCCACATCCTCATCGAGGACTTCCCAGGCCTGGCCAAGACCCTAATGGCCAAGGCCTTCTCGGCCGCGCTGGGATGCGATTTCGCCAGGGTCCAGTTCACACCGGACCTGCTGCCATCGGATATCATAGGCTCCTACGTGTATAATCAGAAGACCAACAGCTTTGAGTTGAGGCGGGGGCCGATATTCACCAACATCCTCCTAGCCGATGAGATCAACAGGAGCCCCCCAAAGACCCAGGCCGCGCTGCTGGAAGCCATGATGGAGAGGCAGGTGACTATAGAGGGGAACACCTTCCGCCTGGGCCCCCCCTTCATCGTGATCGCCACCCAGAACCCCATTGAGCTGGAGGGGGTCTACCCCCTCCCCGAGGCCCAGCTGGACAGGTTCGCCATCAAGATCGGCGTCGGCTATCCCTCCATGGCCGAGGAGCTGGAGATCTTGGCCAGGAGGAGGGAGCGGCGAAGCGACGAGTGGAGGCTGGAGAGCGTGGTGGACAGGAGCACCCTCCTAGAAATACAAAGAATGGTGGAGGATGTGGAGGTCCACCCGGACATAGAGGAGTATATTGTCCGGATAGCCAGGTCCACCAGGGAGCATCAGCTGGTGGAGATGGGTGTGAGCCCGAGGGGCACCCAGATGCTCTGGCACCTTTGCAGGGCCCACGCCCTGGTAAACGGGAGGGACTACGTGATACCTGATGATGTCAAGGCCATGGCCGTCCCATGCCTCTCACACAGAATTGTTCTCAGGGCTGGAACCTGGGTTCAGGGGATAAAGCCTCAGCACATAATAGAGGAGCTGCTGCTGAAGACGCCGGTGCCGAGGGTGGTTTGAGCCTAGCCCCCCTCCTGGCCGTGATACTGTCCGCTTCCACCCTACTCTTCTTTCTAACGTTGAACCCCGTCTCGGCCCTGATAGGGGCCGTCTGCATCCCCATCATCGCCCTGGCGAGCACCATCCCCGGAGAGAGGCCCCCGGTGACATGTAGCAGGGTGGTTACGCCCACCCGGGCGGGGAGGGGTGAGCCCATCACCATCACCCTGACCTTCGAATCTGACCAGCCCTTTACCGCCGAGGTCCTGGACGACCTCCCCGAGCCCTTCAGGGTCGTCGAGGGGTCGAGGCACTTCCTCCTGACCCTGGGCGCCCACTCCCGAAAGTCCGTGAGCTACGTGGTGGTGGGCGACCGCCTCGGCCACTACATGCTGGACAGGGTCAGGCTGAGGAGCGTCGAGCCCATCAGGCTCTGGCATTGGGAGGCAGCACTAAGCGCTCAGCACCCCGTCACCCTGGTCCCAGCCATCGAGAGGGCGCCCAGGGTTGGAAGGCTGCCCCGCAGCCGTATCCTGGAGGCCGGACCCATCCCCTCGAGGGTGGCCGGGCTGGGGGTGGAGTTCTACAGCCTACGGGAATACCAGCCCTCCGATGATTATAGGACAATATTCTGGAAGGGTTATGCGAAGACGGGAAAGCTGTACTCGAGGCTCCACGAAGCCGAAAGGATACTGAATGTCTTCCTCCTCATCGATGGAACGGCCAGTGCCCGCCGATACCTGGAGGATGTGATTGTGGTGACCAGCAACCTGGCCCATGCCCTCCTGGCCGCTGGGGTCCGGGTGGGGATGCTGGCCTTCTCCAGGCATTATGCCCTACTCCAGCCCGACACGGGGATCCTTCAGCTCAAGAAGGTGGTCGACCAGTCCCTGGGTCTGAGGGCGGAGGACCCCTACGTCTTCGAGTACCAGCTGTGGATGGCCCGCCGGCTCCTGAGGAGGGGCTCCCTGGCCATCCTGGTCTCCCCCCTCCTCTACGAGCCCCTGGTGAAGGCCGCCGTCGAGCTCGCCCATGAAGGAAACCGTATCTTGGTGGTTGCCATAGAACCTCGGAAGGCCGGGGACGGGAGTCTGGAGGAGCGGGTGGAGGGCCTCGAGAGGAGGAACTCAATGCTCCTGCTCGCGAAGCACGGAGTCCCCTATGTCACCTGGAGGCCTGGCCTCCTGGTGGGGCCGCTGCTGCAGGCCCTTTCGAGGTGGTGGCCCTGAGGCTGGAGGGGCTGTCCCGCCTGGCCCGGCTATCTCTCGCCGGGGTGGGGCTGGCCTACACACTATATTTCCTACTCTCCGCCGCCCCCCCACTCCTGCTTCTCGCCGCGGCCATCGCCCTCGGGTTAAGGGTGGGCTTCAGCCTCCTCCTCACCCGCCCCCTCCTGACCCTGGCGGTAATCATCGAGCTGGCCATGCTCCTTCTCTCACCCATCCCCCTGCTGGTGGCCGCCCTCCTGGCCCCCACCACCATCATAAGCTACATCGGCGCGCGCCCGGTCATGTTGCTGGCTCAGCTGTCGAGAAGCCTGAGGAGGGGTGGGCGTGAGAGCGTCTCCAGGGAGACCGAGGTCTCCGGCCTCGTCCTCCTCCACCACCTCGGCCTCCTGATGGTCTCCGCCATAGCCGTAGACCTCCTTATCGCCACCCTGGGGCTGCTGGTGGAGGTGCCTCGGGTGGGGGTGGGGGTGCTCTTCACCCTCATGGCCATGCTGCTGGGGGTGGGCGGGCTGCTGTTAAGGGTTAGAAGGGGGGTTCGATGAGGAGCGGGGAGACGGCGAATAGTGTGTAGATATAGTCGAGGAGGAAGAGTGAGGCTGAGGCGCCGAGGCCTGGGTGGGGTCTCCGCCACGTGGAGAGGGTGATGTGGGCGAGGCCCAGGGTGGCCACCGACAGCAGGGCCCTGGGGTAGATGGCTGAGCCCGGGAGGAGGAGGGAGGCCAGCTTCACCATGAGGGTTAGGGCGGCCCACCTCCGGAGGCCCAGGCCCGGCTTGAGCCTTGTGATGAGCCCGGCGGCGCCCAGCTGGATGGCCAGGGCCGGCATGGCGAGGAACCCGTAGATGGGGGAGAGGAGGGATGTGAGGGCGAGCCTGCGCAGCGCCCCCAGGGGGTCTGGGGGTAGGAAAAGGGGCCTGTATGTGGTGGCCACCTGCAGCCGGGTGTGCTGGGGCGACGTGCTGATCCAGGCCAGCCTAGCCCCGTCCTTCGAAGGGAGGGGGGTGAGCTCCGTGACCACGCCCTCACTCCAGCCCGCCAGCTTCACCTCACCCGGGCCAGGGGCCTCCAGGACGTGGCTTCTGGGGGATAGGTGGAGGGGGTATGCCTCCCACCTCCCGTAGATCAGGTTGAATGTGGGGCTCGAGTTTAGGGTGTGGAGGGCTCCCAGCGGCCTGATGTCGACGAAGTAGGTCTTGGGAGGGGCGGTGCCGTGTGTGAAGGTGATGGAGAGGGGGATGTCGGCTTCAAGCCCCGCCAGCCTCACCACCTCGGGCCTCCCCGTGGGCAGGCTCCTCGTAAGCACCAATAGCTCCCGCCCCCCCGTGGTGGAGTTGACCCAGGCCACCCGTATGGCTCCCCCCTGTTGTTGGAAGGCGTAGGGGCGGCCCAGGGCCCTGGTGGGCCCGAGGGCTGCCATGGTCTCTACCAGCTGCCACCCCCCACCCACATACCGGGCGAGCTGAATGCTGGGGCTGGGCCTCCTCTTCACATAGAGGAGGTATAGGGTTCCCTTATCAGAGAAGACTGTGGGCTCCGCCGCATCCTCCAGGCGGCCATATGCCTCCACGGGGGGATGCTCCCCGATCCTGCCCACTACCAGCCAGCCCCTCCCCTCCTCCACGGTCTCATAGGTCAGGAAGATGCCCAACTCCGTCTTGAAGAGCTCCGGCCTCTCCCCCCTTCCCACCTCGATGACCCTGGGCGGCCCCCGGGGGGATAGGTGGGCGAGGAAGACGTGGGGGCCGTCCGGCCCCTCCTCATCCCAGGCTATCAGCTCCCCGGATAGGATGCTGGGGTTTCGGGGCTCCGACCCCCTCGCGACGACGACCTGCCGGAGGGGGTGTAGGTCGGGGATGCGGTAGACGGTCAGCGTCAGATGATGGGTGCCCCCCTGGGTGGAGAGGAGGGTGATGGTGGAGTCGGGCCCGGGCTGGGCCAGCCTAACCCTGGCCTTGGGGGGCAGCTCCGTGGTGGTGATGGTGGTATCCAGCTGGGACTGCAGGGTCTCCTGTATGAAGAATGGAGGGATGATGGCCAGGAGTAGGGAGATGGTGATGCCCCGGAGGGCGGGGGTGAGGTGTTGCCTCATATCAGGCGCCCCGGCATCCTCTCCTCCACCGCCATGGCGATGTGTACCAGGGCGAGGGTGAGGGTGATGATGGCCATGACCGGGGGGCCTATCCACCACCACGCCCCTGTCCTGAGCGCTCCACCGAGCCACGCGTGGTATATCATCCAGCCCCATGTGGGTGTTGTTTCACCGGCGAAGCCCAGGATGTCCAGGGCTGCCTCCAGGGCCACCGCCGTGGGCACCAGGAGCAGCAGGTGGTAGGTGAGCAGCGAGGATATGTTGGGTAGAATATGGTTCTTCATGACGGCCCTGTCGGGGAGTCCTATCACCCGGGCCGAATCCACGTAGGGCTTCGACCTCTCCTGCATGACTCGGGCCCTCACCTGCCTCGCCACGGGCGCCCAGAGGATGGCGGTGGCCATGAACGCTATGATGGAGGGGTCGTTTCTCGCCGCCACCAGCATCACTCCGAAGGCGAGGGGTACCAGGGGTATCGCCTGGGCGATGTCGGCGACCGAAACCAGTAGTGTGTCGGCGACGCCGCCCCGGTAGCCCGCCAGAAGGCCCACGGCGAACCCCGTCAGGCCAGCAACCACCGCCACCATGAAGGAGTAGGCCAGCGTGTACCTGGCGCCCCAGATGAACTGGCTCCACACATCCCTGCCATAGTAGTCGGTGCCCAGGACTCCATGGGCGGCGGGGTGGACCTCCAGCCGGCCCGAGATGGCCAGCTCCGTCTCCCCCTCCACCCTCACCTGTATCTGGTAGGTGCCCCTCGTGGCCATCAGGGTCTCGGCGGCGTTCTTGAGCGGCGGTATCCCCAGCCGGCGGGCCAGCTCGATGTCTCGAGTGTCGATGTAGAGCCTCCTCGACACCCTGGGGGCCAGGTCCCATTCACCCAGGGGGTACTCCCCGTGGGGCGCCACAAGGGCGATGGTTATCCTGGAGGCCGGCGAGGCGGAGCCGTTGACGAAGACCACCAGGGAGAAGGAGGGTGGGGGCCTGAACTCATAGTTGAAGCTCTTGGCCAGCAGGGTGGGGCCGGTGGTCCGGAGCACAACAGACAGCCCGCCCCCGGTCAGGGCGCTGGGCGGAGATACGGCCACCGGCGGGGTGAGGCTGACGGTGAGCCTTGGTGGTGCATCCATGTCGCCCAGGAGGAGGGGGGCCCAGGCGGGGGGCACCGCATCCTGGGCTATGGACGTCTCCCATACGGGGTCGTGGGGGGCTATGAGGGGCGCCAGCAGCCCCAGGGAGACGTAGGTGATGCAGAGGGCCAGGGCTGCACCCACACCCCTGCTCATCTGGAGGCGGGGCTGAGGCCTGGCCATCCCTATCGCAGCCTCACCCGTGGGTCCACCAGGGCCAGCAGTATGTCTGAGATGAGGAGGGCCACGGATAGCAGGACGGCGTAGATGAAGATGGCGGCCTGGACGGCGAGGTAGTCCCCGTTGAGCATGGAGTAGTATATGTAGTATCCAAGCCCGTTGTAGCTGAAGATTATCTCGATGATCACGCTGCCGTTGAGAATCCCGGGTATGGCCATGGCCAGGGCCGCCACCAGGGGGCCGATGGTGTTTCTGGCGATGTGGCGGCTGAGCACCCTGGTTTCGGGCAGGCCCTTGGCGAGGGCCGTGAGGGCATAGTCCTGGGTGGTCTCCGAGAGGATGAGCTGCCTCATGAGGTAGGCCCATACCCCGAAGCCTGTCAGGGATAGGGCGGCCACCGGGAGGGCTATGTTCCACAGCGTCTCCGGGGATGGTATCGGGAGCTTTAGGGGGCCTATGTTGAGGGCCAGCGGGGGGCCCGGTGTGTTCGGGGGTAGGGGGAATAGGGTGACGCCCCAGACCACCCTGGGCAGGAAGGCCAGGGTGTAGATGAGGATGAAGCCCAGGATGAATGATGGTGTCGAGTAGGATAAGACGGCCATGTAGGTGATGAGCCTACCCCGCCTCCTGTTGGTGGCAGCATGGAGGCCCAGGAAGACGCCCAGCCCCACGGCCACCGCCAGGGATGTGAAGCCGAGGAGGAGGGTGTTGAAGAGCCTGTCGTTGATCTCCTCGATGATGGGGCGGCCGGCGATGGAGTAGCCGAAGCGGCCCGTAAAGAGCCCCATCAGGTAGCGCACCAGCTTGTTGGGTATCAGGGGCTCGTCGGCGGGGCCCGCGGCCACCCATACGGCCAGGGGGTCCTCGAAGGCCTGGGCGGGGTTCAGCGCCACCAGCCGGCTCGCGAACTGCTCGAAGAGGTCCCGGCCGTATATGATGATGGAGAGCACCCGGAAGATGAAGAATTCGAGGGTGGCGGCGCCCACCACCACCATCAGCCGGTTCAGCGTCTTCCGGAGCAGATAGCCGTAGGGCGGGTCCAAGCTCAATCCTCCGGGTGTGTCAGCCGGTACCAGAACCTGAAGAGCCTGCCCCTCCCCGCATATTCCCTCCTAAGGAGTGCCCTAGCCTGCAGGTAGCCCTCCTCGCCCCCCACCTCCCGGGCCGCCCTGTTGGCCTCCCCCTCAAACCTCCTCGTGACATAGATCAGGGCGGCCGTCACTATGGCCAGCCAGCCCAGGAGGGCCTCCACCGACCCCATGTAGAGGGGTGTGAGTAGGAGGATGAGGGAGACCAGGAGGATGTACCGGAGGCCATGCCTAAGCCGGATATGGGCGCCCTCATGGGCCAGGAGCACCGTGATATGGCCGCCCAGGAGCTGGGCGGCCCGGGAGCTTATCACCACCACCTTGAGGTGGGGCAGGAACCCCACGGCCTGACCGGAGTAGGCCCCCGCGCCCCTGGACACCACCACATCACAGGGCATCCCCAGGGCGGCCAGCCTCTCACCCATGGCCCGGTCCAGGGGGTGCCTGGCCAGAAAGTAGAGGGGCTCCAGGACCCCGTGCACGAAGACGATGAGCATGACGGCGAGGAGGGGTATCTTGAGCTGGCTGGGGATGGGCTGAAGCCCCACCGTTAGGGATGCGAGGGCCAAGATGGCTGTGTATGTGATGCCAGCTATGGCCGCCTTCACGTGCAAGGGGGGCTAGCGCCTTCTCAACCTGGGGTTTAATATCTCATCCAGGGTGAAGCCGATGAAGACGAAGCCCAGGGAGAGGAGGATGAGGCCCGCGATGGGCGGGAGCACCCACCACCAGGCGCCCTGGATGACACCCCCCTGAAATAGGGACTCGTTGATCATCTTCCCCCAGGAGGGCTGGAAGGGGTCCCCCAGCCCCAGGATGCTGAGGCCCGCCTCGAAGAGGACGGCGCCCGGGATGGCGGTGACGAAGGTGTACATCAGGTAGGGCGCCATCTGGGGTAGGATGTATTTGAAGAGGAGGGTGATGTCTGATAGGCCGACGACCCTCCCAGACTCCACAAACGGCCTCTCCTTCAGCGAAAGTGTCCATGACCTCACCGTGCGGGCCAGCCCTGACCAAGATACTAGGGAGATCAGGAAGACCATCAAGTAGAGGTTTCTGCCAAAGACGAGGATGATCAGCAGTATGAGGGGTAGGCCGGGCAGGAGGTACAGGAAGTCGGCGGCGAACATTAATAGGCGGTCTGTCCAGCCCGGCCTGTACCCCGCTATCAGGCCGATGGGAACCCCGAGGCCGAGGACCAGGGCGGCCACCATGAAGCCCACGGTCAGGGAGACCCTGGAGCCCCATACGAACTGGCTCCAGACATCACCACCCCGGTAATCCGTCCCCAGCAGGCCGAAGACCCTCCCCCGGATCTGTAGGGTGGCGGGCTTCAGCACAACCTGGGCCGAGCCCTCACTCCCCCCCAGGTCGGTGAAGGTGATGGCCACCGTCACCCGGTACTCGCCCTTCCTGGAGAGGGTTGTAGCGGCGAAGTTCTCCAGCTCCCCCAGTCGGTTCTTCGCGATGAGGGTGAAGTCTTCTGACCTCACCTTGACCGTGGTGTTGGCCCTACTGAAGGCCCCATCCGCCAGGTAGAACTGCCTCCCCCCCGGGCGTGTGAGGTTGATGGTGTAGGATGTTAGGACCCCCCGGCCCTTCCCCGGCTCGAAGGGTGTGGGCGTCTCTATGACGATGGGCATGGTGAATGTGTAGCTCTTGGGTGGCTCGTATTCATAGCGGAAGGGGTAGGTTATGAGTATGCGGGCCACATCCCTGGTGCCCGTCCCCTGGTATCTCACAACCAGGGCCTCGCCGTTCTCCACCCTCACCTTACCCGTGTTCTCCGTGAGGGCGGAGGTCCTTGCCATCTTCGAGTCCAGCACTATGGTGAGGTTCGGGGGCAGGTCGCCCCAGCCGAGAAGCGTTATCCACGAGGGGGGTGCGATGGTCTCCGCCAGCCCCTCGCTCTTTATGGGGTCGTAGCCCGAGATGAGGGGTGCCAGGAGGGCCATGAGGGAGAAGATGGCCACGAGGGTGAGGCCCGCGACGCCCATCCTCTTCTTCCTGAAGAGCCTCCAGGTGTAGCGGAGGTTCTCGAGGCGGGCCTGCCACATGCCCCTCATGGGATCACCTGCCCTCCAACCTGACCCTCGGGTCGAAGACCGCTACGAGGATGTCGACGAGGTAGAGGGCTATCACGGTGAGGAGGGTGAAGAGGTAGAAGAGGGCTGCGATGGCCGGGTAATCGTTGTTCTCCAGGGCCTGTATGAAGTAGAGCCCCATCCCGTAGTAGGAGAAGATCCTCTCCGTTATGATCAGCCCGCCGAACAGGCCGGGGATGGATAGGGTGAGCGCTGTGACCACGGGGGGTCGGACATTTCTGAAGACATGTCTCCTCATGATGGTGTCCTCATCCAGCCCCTTCGCCCGAGCCGTCACAATGTAGTCCTGGCCCAGCTCGGACACCGTGAGCTGCCTCACATAGTAGGCCAGGCCGCCGAAGCCCGCCACCACGATGGACATGACGGGTAGAGAGAGATAGTAGAAGAAGTCGAAGCCTGGCAGGGGGATCTCTATGAAGCCCAGGGAGACGGGCTTGGGGGGCGGGGGTGTTAGGGGTGGTAGTGGGAACAGGGTTATGCCGTAAAGCTTTGGTAGATAGGCCAGCAGTATTAGGAGGACGATGGCCATCAGGTAGGCGGGGACTATGAAGCTCCAGATGCTGGCCTGCATCACTATCGAGTCCGCCATCCTCCCCCTCCTGGCCGTGGAATACCAGCCGAGATAGAAGCCTATGAGCACGTTTAGGATGAACGCCGACGTGGTCAAGGCCAGGGTGTTGGGCAGCCTGAGGGCGATCTCCTCCCAGACCGGCTGCCGTGAATAGAAGGATACGCCGAAGTCCAGGGTTACGAGGTTCTTCATGAATGTTATGAACTGGTCGGGGAAGATGGGCTTATCCAGGCCATACTGCTTCACGAGCTCAGCGACCACCACCTCGGTGCCCCGGGCCGGGCCCACTTGGAAGCGCAGGGCCGTGATGAAGGGGTCCTCGCCATAATACCATATGGGCACCACCCTTATGAACAAGAAGAGGAATATCATGGATGCTACGAAGAGGATCAGTCTGTCCGCGGCCCTCTTCAGCAGGTACCGTAGGACAGGCTTCAACAAAAAAAGGGTGTGGGTGGGTGTATTTAAAGTCCGCGTCTTCGGGCGATGAAGAGGCCGAATCCGAGGACGACCACGAAGGCCAGCACTTCAGCCGCCACCACGCTCGTCGTGTCGACCACCACCCTTCCAGGGGGTGCGGCCAGCGGCTCCGCCGGAGATGGCTGTGAGGGCAGGGTTATGGTGCCTGGTGGTGGCGGTGGCGGGGGCGGTGGCGGGGGCGGGGGAGGGGGCGGCAGGCCCTTGGGGAAGACGGTTACGCTCTGGGAGGCTTCACCCGATATGGAGCCGAAGCTGCCCTTGAAGCCCAGTATCTCCGTGATGGGTTTGCTGGCCTTGACATGGACCTCGTACTTCCCGGGGATGCTGGCCGTGAACGTGGCCGAGTAGGTGCCGCCGCCCAGGCTGCTCACGGGCAGGGTGGCGGTGGTTACGCCCTTCACCGAGACTTCGACGATGGCGTCGGCCACCGGGTTGCCCTTGGCATCCTTCACAGCCACCTGGATGGTGGGCGTGGAGCCCTCCTCCACCTGCGATGGCAGGGTGATGCCCACCTGCAGGCTCCTGAGGGGGCTCTTGAAGTGGTACTCGGGATTCCAGACCAGGGTTAACGTCCTACCAAAGACGTTCCCCTCCTTGGGTAGGATGTACGGCCCAGTCCCCATCAATGGGGTGAGGGTTGGGTTTTCGGGGTGGGGGAGTCTTGAGACATCCGTGAAGGGATCCGTCAGCCGGCTGTATATGTGGCGCGGCAGCGGCCGGAGGAACGCCACGTCCTCCTCGTATATCCAGCTGCGGTCAGCGATGTACCATATGAAGGTCAGGGGGTCGGGCACCTCCGTCCGGATGGTGTTCCTCACCTCTATGAATGAGAAGTACCTCAGGGTCTTCCATGTGAGCCCCGGAACCTTGATGGTCCAGTCGAAGTCGTAGGCGGTGAGGGGCGTCCCGTCCTGCCACTTCAGGCCCGGCTTGATCTTGAAGGTGACCTTGGTGGCATTCTTTCCATCCACCACCACAGGCTCGATCTTGAAGCCATCCAGCAGTATGGGGATATCCTGCTTCCTATCGTAGACGTTGTTGGGGTTGGAGCTCACGGGGAACTCGAGGATCCTCGATATAACCCTGGACTCATCGGCCCACAGGTAGGTCATGGGGTTCAGGGTGGTCCAGGTTACGATGTAGTCGTTGAAGACGCCGCCCGTGGACTTTCTGCCCTGCTCATCGGGGATGTACCAGTTCATGTAGGAGAAGGCGTGTATGAAGAGGGGCTCGGGGAAGGGGGGTGCCCAGCCCAGCACGGTCCCCTTGAACTTGCCGGAGATGGCCGTGAACCCCACGGGCTGGTAGACGGGGACCCAGGGGACGATGTCCGTCAGGATGGCCTCGGCCTCCCACGCCGCCCGTTTAGCCTCGTCTATGTTCATGGTGAAGATCATCCTGTCCAGGATCTTGTCCAGCTCCGCATTTCTCACCCCTGCCCAGTTGAAGCCCTCGGGCCTGCTGTCGATCCAGATGTCATTTGCGCTGTGCCAGAAGTCCCACATGTAGGCGGGGTTGCTGCCGAGGCCGGTCCAGCCTATAACATAGGCCTGGAAGGCCCTGGTGCCGAAGATGGCGGCGATCAGCCCGGCGGTCGTGACGGTCTTCACCGTCACCTTTATCCCCACCTTGGCGGCCTGCTCCACATACATTCTACAGACGGAGAAGTTCAGGGGGCTGAGGGCTTCTGGCAGGCATAGGACCTCAACTTCGAGGGTTCTGGTCTCACCCGCGCCTGGGAAGGCCCTGCCCTGGGAGTCCGTGGCCGGCACCCTGTAAGTCCTGAAGGGCTGGCCGGCGGGCCATGTGAATCCTGCCTCGTCGAGCAGCCTGTTCGCCCTCGCTATGTCGTCGGGGGTTCCGTTACCGTAGATCTTCTCGAAGTCCACCTTGGACAGGTCTGGGTTGATCCAGTCACCATATGCATTCTGGACGATGGTTGTCCATCTGACGGCCTTTCCGCCGAGAATCGGGCCGAAGATTATCCTGTCCCTGTCGGTGACCATGGCGAGGGCCTTGCGGACGGCGGGATGGCTCACCACGTTGTATGGAGATGTGGCCACGGGCGCCCCTATCCTCTCCCTCACGTTGAACTGGAGCGTCTGACCTATGGTGCCCGGGTCGACCGTCCGTATTATTTCGCCCCCCAGCTCTGCTATGGGCTTACTCGCGGCGATCCGCTCAACATCTCTGGGTAGAACCCCGACCCAGTCTATTTCACCTGCTTCGAAGGCCAGCAGCCTTACGCTGTAGTCAAGGATCAGCTTGTAGACCCTTCCGTCGTGCAGGGGCGGGCCCAGCTCGAACTGGACGGGTGGCTGCGCGAAGGAGGTGCCTGTGCTGGCCAGCATGATGGCGATGAGGAGCATGGCGAGCGGGAGTCTTCCATCACTCGTTTTACAGCACGATGACATTCTCGTTCGGTGGTCCGTTGGGTGCGATATATAAGCCTGATGCCTCGGGCTGCGGTAAACGCTGAGATATGCATTCCAAGCTCGTCTTCAAGGCATCCATTATGCGGATCAGCCCCGGGTGTTCAAGGACCATTCTTTTCCCGGTGTAGGGAGCGTCGACTACACTACTATACCTCAACTACAGGTATAGCTGGGAATGCTAAGACGCTTGGGAGGCCTGTTTATCAGGGTTGTATGGAGAGCTCGCTCCTTCAAGCGTCCAACTTCTACGAACCCATCACCCTGATCGCCCTCGTCATGTTGAATACTGGTAACGGGGTGCGAACCGTCACACCATATATGCGTGGGGAAGGAGGCTCGCATCCCAGAACACAGCTCCCCGTGGCAGTACTGTCTGAGCCCCACGGCGACTCACCAAGATACGCATCGGAAGGTTTAAAATCCTGCCTTCAGAGGTGCGATGAAAATGGCAAGACGTGGAGCGGTTCTATCTGTCCTGCTATCGCTTCTTTCCCTTGCGAGTACCGTGGACTTCCTCGCCTTCGCTCAAGTGGCCAACACACCGCCCACAATCGTTTCCGCCGAGGTAGAGAGGACCGCCCTGTATCGGGGGCTGCAGACCCTGCGTGGAACCCTCGTGGCCACGGACAAAGAGACTCCTAATCGGTGTGCCAGAGCCATAACCGGTGTGACTTGCCTTGAGCCGAGATATCTGAAGGCTGAGGCCTCCATAACCTTCTCCGACTTTCAGACGCTACGGGTTCCCCTGGTGCAGCCCCTGGATTCGAGCTTCAACCCTACTGGGCCCTTCGCTTTGACGGTTGTGATCCCCTCATCGGTGGGCACCGGGAGGGCCCTGCTGACCTTGACGGTGACCGATGAGGGTGGCCTGACAAACAGCACCAGCTTCGAGCTCACGATACTGGACGATGGGCCTGTGAGGGATGCGAGGGCCTCGGCTTCCATCACGGTCTCCTCCGCATCTGCTGTAGTGGCCGCGGCCCAGGGCGTGGGGGCGAACGTCACCAGCGCCAGTTCGCTTCTCGCCGAGGCCAGAGAGGCCTTTGAACTGGGGGATGTCAACCTCTTCTCCCTGGAGGATGTGGATGCGGCCCTGAGCCTGTATGGCTCCGCCTCCGCCAAGGCCAGCCTGGCCTCGGATGCAGCCCAGAGCAGCGTGAGGGCCTTCGTGGCCGCCAGGGATGCGAGGGAGAGGGCCGTGGCGGCCTGGGAGGCGGCTTCGAAACAGGTGCTCCTGGCCAAGAGCCTGGGTGTAGATACGAGGCAGGCGGAGGACCTCCTCAACCAGGCATCGCAGAGCCTCAGGGAGGGTGATAGGCTGCTCGCCAGGGAGGGTTCTCCGGGGGCTGCATCGGCCTACGCGAGGGCGGCCGCCCTGGCCGGCTTCGCCTCAGACCTGGTGGTTCAGGCCACGAAGAGCTTCGTGGAGCAGAGAGATGCTGCCTCAGCCGTCCAGGCCCAGATCATGGATGTGAGGCTGCGGCTGCTGGGGGTGAGGGCTGAGCTGGACTCCGCCAGCGCATACTTGGCGGCCCTTAGGGCCGTGGGTGTCGATGTCTCTTCGGCGGACTCCCTCCTGAAGTGGGCCTCGGAGGCCCTGGCGAAGGTGGAAGGCGAGCTCAGCCCCACAACCCTGGCCTCAGCCCAGCAGCGGGCCGCCGAGATATCCGCTGCGATAAAGAGGGCGCGGGACCTGGCGACCTCCGCCGCCACGAAGCTCTTCGATGACCTGAACTCTAGGGTGAAGGAGGCCCTGGACTCTGCGAGAGGATTGGTCTTCAGTCCAGACACCAGCTTCGCTTCGAGGCTGATCGAGTCCGCGGCTGACTTCAGGGATAGGGGGGAGCTGGCCGGGGGCATCGACAGGCTGAAGATGGCGCTCACCGAGGCCGGGAGGCTCCAGTCCGTATCCCTGGTGTACAACTCGATCATCCTGGCCACGATACTGGTGGTGCTGCTGGCCGTAATCCTAGCTGCGGTGCTACTCAGGGGGAAGAAGCCGGCGCAGTAGCACCAACCCTGAAACATTTTTTAAACCATGGGGCGTGGCAGCGGAAGCAGGTAGGTGGTGGCGTATCCCCCTATTGGAGGTTAGAGACCTGAAGACCTACTACTACACCGAGGCTGGGGTGGTGAGGGCAGTGGATGGGGTGAGCTTCAGCCTGGAGAGGGGTAGGGCGCTGGGGCTGGTGGGTGAGTCTGGGTGTGGAAAGACAACGGTGGCCCTCTCCCTCCTCAGGCTGGTGCCTCCCCCCGGTAGGATCGTGGGCGGCTCCATCCTCCTAGATGGCATGGATATTATGAGGATGGACGAAGAGAGCCTCCGCAGAATCAGGTGGAAGCGGATCGCCCTGGTCTTTCAGGGTGCCATGAACGCCCTCAACCCCGTCATCAAGGTGGGCGACCAGATTGTCGAGGCCATCACCCTGCATGAAAGGGGTGTGGAGAGGAGGGATGCCTGGAGGAGGGCGGAGGAGCTCCTAGAGATGGTGGGCATCGAGCGGTCGAGGGCGTCCAGCTACCCCTTCGAGTTCAGCGGGGGTATGAGGCAGCGGGCGGTGCTGGCCATGGCCCTAGCCCTCAACCCGGACCTCCTGATCCTGGATGAGCCCGCCACCGCCCTGGATGTGGTGGTGCAGGCGCAGATCATCAACCTGCTGCGGGAGCTGCGGGAGCGGCTCAACCTAACCATGCTCCTGATCACCCACGACCTCTCCCTGGTCACCGAGGTCTGCCATGATGTGGCCGTCATGTATGCGGGCAAGCTGGTGGAGTATGGAGACACCAGGACCATCTACAAGGGGTCGAAGCACCCGTATACCCAGGGTTTGATCCAGTGCTTCCCAAGGGTGGATGAGCCTCGGCGCCGGCTCTACTCCATCCCCGGCCAGCCCCCGGACCTAATCAGCCCACCGCCGGGTTGCAGGTTCCATCCCAGGTGCCCCTATGCCTGGGATATATGCAGGGCCGAGGAGCCCCTCTACATCGAGGTGGAGCCGGCCCACAGGGCGGCCTGCCATCTGAATACCAGAGGCAGGATGGTGAGCGGTTAGATGCCCCTGCTAAAGGTCGAGGAGTTGAGGAAGTACTATGTGGTCAGGAAGGGCTTCTCAGCCATCTTCGGTGGCGGCCCCCTCCTCAGGGCTGTGGATGGCGTCAGCCTCCAGCTGGAGAAGGGTGAGGTGCTGGGCATCGTGGGGGAGTCGGGCTGCGGCAAGACCACCCTGGGAAAGCTCATCGTCAAACTTCTCGAGCCCACCTCCGGCCGGATTGAGCTTGACGGGATGGACATCACCGGCCTGAGGGGGGCTGCCTTAAGAGAGGTGAGGAAGAAGCTCCAGATGGTCTTCCAGGACCCCTATGAATCCCTGAACCCGAGGATGATGGTCTACGACCTCCTGGCGGAGCCGGTCCGGGTGCACAGGCTCGCCGGCTCCAAGGAGGTGGAGTCAGACCTGGTGGTGGGCATGCTGGAGGCCGTGGAGCTCACCCCACCCGAGGACTTCGCCTACCGCTACCCCCACCAGCTCAGCGGAGGCCAGAGGCAGCGGGTGGCGGTTGCGCGGGCGCTGATGACCAACCCGGAGCTGCTGGTGGCCGACGAGCCCGTATCGATGCTGGACGTCTCCATCAGGGCTGAGATAATCAACCTACTCCTCTCCTTGAAGGAGAGATTCGGCCTCGGCCTCATCTTCATAACCCATGACCTCGCCCTGGCCCGCCATATCTGTGACCGGATTATGGTGATGTATCTGGGAAAGGTGATGGAGCTGGGGACCGCAGATGAGGTGGTGACTAACCCCCTCCATCCCTACACGGTGGCCCTCCTCAAGGCGGTGCCGAACCCCGACCCTGATGCGGAGAGGTCCAGGGTGGTGCTCAGGGGTGAGGTGCCAAGCCCCATCACACCTCCCCCCGGCTGCGTCTTCCATACAAGATGCCCCATCGCCAGGAAGGGAAGGTGTGATGTGGATGTGCCCCCCCTCCGAGAATACTCCCCAGGGCACTACGTGGCGTGCCACTTCGCCGGCGAGTTCAGGGGCTAGCCGCCCTAGAGACGGGGTGAAAAGAGATATATGGCCGGCGTGGACGTGTTCCTAGGTTGCGCAGAGGGGCCATCGTAATCATCCTCCTGCTGGCCCTCGCCCAGCTCCCCCCACTGGCCACCAGCATCCCCACGGAAAACCTCACCTCCAGACCCGAGCGGCTGGAGGAGGGGCTTTCAGACCTCACCCTCAGGCCCTGGGACCAGAAGCTGGAGCCGGAGCTCGTGAGGGTGTTGGAGGGGGGAAAGCCCTCCCCAAGGATCCTGTACCGGGAGTCTTCGGGCCGGCTCTACTTCGGAGCCCTCGTGCTGGGAAGTGGGAGGCTGAGCCTGGAGGAGCTCCGGCGGCTGGCGGATGTTAGGCTCTTCTTCAGCGCGGGCGGGGTCAGGTTCGCCCTCCTCCAGGTCTCGGACGCCGCGAGCCTCCGGAAGGTGGCCGCCCTCGAGGGGGTGGC